>Ga0136555_1000351_pt1 | contig 18839 bp, 15 predicted proteins | sample AntRauTorckE5432_FD_104927 | JGI IMG/M metagenome (GOLD analysis project Ga0136555, IMG submission 104927) | Saline lake microbial communities from Rauer Islands, Antarctica - Metagenome Torckler E5 #432 | ecosystem: Environmental > Aquatic > Non-marine Saline and Alkaline > Saline | place...
TGCTTAATTCCTTTTAGGGTTTCACTGACTGAAGTTGGGTGATGAGCGAAATCATCGATTAAAATAACTTTTTCATTTTCTAAAATTATTTCTTGTCGTCTTTTCATTCCCTTAAAATTCTTCACTGCTTCAAAAATAGCACCGAAAGAGACTCCATTTTCGAGTGCCAAAGCACTGGCCGCACAAATATTTAAAACATTATATTCTCCAGAAAGAGGTGTTTCTAATCTTCCCAGATTCTCTCCTTTAACTATTAAATCAAAAGCTTGGACATTACTTCCTGACTTTAAATTATCATAACTGACATCAGTTCCACCTTCTTTTCCCTTTCCGTAAGTAATAATATTAGTATGAGGATTAATATAAGTAACTAAACTTCTAACATTCTTATCGTCATTATTTAAAACTAAGGTTCCACCTTCTGGAATTCCTTCAACAAAGAATCTAAAAGCCATCATATAATCGGTTAAATCATCGTAAATATCTAAATGATCTAATTCGATAGAAGTAATAATTGCACTATTTGCGCCATAAACTAAAAACTTAGGACGTTTATCGAAATATGAAGTATCATACTCATCTCCTTCCATAATAAAATGCTCTCCTTCCCCATTCCTATAGCTCTTTTCTTTTCCTTGCATAATTCCTCCAATAAAATAACTTGGATCTAATTTTGCTTCTTCAAAAATTGAAGAGACAATTCCTGTTGTTGTAGTTTTTCCGTGGGTTCCTGAAATTAAAAGTCGTTTTTTGTCTTTCATTACAAATTCTTTTAAAGCTTCAGGGAGAGAAAGTTGCAGAAGATTATTTTCGCGAGCAAACCTTGCTTCAGGATTTTGAGGACCAGAAACATTTCCGATCACAACCACATCTGTATTTGAATTTAAACTTTCAACATTTTTTTGATCAAATCCCTCAACATAAGAAATATTTAAATGATCGTGCATATCTCGAATTGGAGAATGACACGCACTGTCACTTCCTTTTACTTCATAACCTTTTTCTTTTAGTAAACCAGCCAAAGAACCCATTGCGGTTCCACAAATTCCAACTATGTGAATGCTTTTAATCTCCTTGCCTTCTTTTACAGAATCTTTAATAGAAGATCTTTCAAAGATCCTTTCTTCACTATTTCCTAATTTCTTAAGCTTATCTAAGTAGTATTGGTCTTTTGTCATAATATTAGAAGTGATTATAGCATGCTTATTTATGGCTATATAGAATAGACAAATGACTGAAATATGCTAAATTCAAATGTAGAAAGGAGAAAGCATGCACTCTGCATGTTAGAGAAATCAACAACTGAATATTATGATCCCTGTAGATAATACCGAAGATCCAAAAGACGCCGAAGCTATCCTGCGAGCTTTTTATGAGCTTTACAAAGACAAAGTATATCCTAAGCACCGTCGATTCAACCTCAGCAAGGAGATCCATGTTCCCAAATATGTAGAGGACATGGTGACCATTCTGTCGGATATTTCCAGAAATCCAGGACTAAACAGAGATCTCGAAAGACACTGGGAAAAGTGCATCGAAGCAGAAGCCAAGTATGGCAACCTTCATGAACCCAGCGAAAGAATCAGAAGAACAATGACCTTGATTCTCAACAGAACCTCCAGTTGTGAAATTCTTTTCAGACTCTTGGAAGAAAACCCAATCTCGTCAAGAGGTTTTGTTGTGATTGAAAAGAGACTAAGGGAAATATACGATTCATACGAAAGTATTGAGCATGTCGACTCAGAAACTCTCGAACAAATGGAGGAGGATTCTATTCCAAATATCTGTATTGTTTCCGCCCTCGACATGATCATTCGAGTCTTGAAAATTCCTGCCGAAGATCCGATTCCGGTATGATCAAACACTGTCTTACAAAATCCAACTAGGATTATGTGAGGCTTTTTATTTACAAAAACCACCAACTATATTATGTTGGTGGTTTTCATTATTTTATTTAATTTTAATTAAAATTTAAGCTAAATCTTTTCTAAAATTAGCAATAGTATCAACATGATAATATGTCTCACTTTCATTATCAGCATCAACAATAGTAACCTTATCCTCATCCAATAACTCTTCCCTTTTTGCAACTTCTTCAATTGCAACTAAAAGTTTCTCATTTCGAGAACCTTCTGCAAAAATACTTTCTGCACCATAAGAATGTGCTTCGGCTTGTCGAAGTAACATCTTATTATCACTAACAGCATAAATATATTGATCCAAGTGAAAAGTAGCTAAAGCTCGAACAGTTCTGTTAGTTACAGTTGGAACAATAAATGCTTTTGAATCTCTTCCAACCTCAACAGCTTCATGAGCAATTTCTCCTTCAATTAAACTAGTGCTAATTTTTGTATCTTCATGAGCAACATCTCTTCGCCCTTTTTCAGTTGCAATCATTGTTCGTGTCATAAAATCAACTGACTCAACAGGATATTCACCGTAAGCAGTTTCACCACTAAGTGACATTGAATCTGATCCATCAAGGATTCCATTAGCAACATCTGAAACTTCGGCTCGAGTTGGTCGCGGACTTTCGATCATTGTATGAAGCGCTTGTGTGGCAGTAATTGTAAATACTCCTCGCTTTAATGCTTCACGGATCATTCTCTTTTGAACAATTGGAACTTCGGGAGCAGGAACTTCAACAGCAAGATCTCCTCTGGCAACCATGATTCCATCTACGACATCTAAAATTTCGCCGTTTAAAACATTCTCTACTCCAGCAGTATTTTCAATTTTAGCGATAATTCCACACTGAGTATCATATTTATCTAAAATATTTCGAATTTTCATCACATCTTCTTTACTTCGAACAAATGAATGAATAACATAATCGATATCTTTATTTTGAGCAGCAAACTCAATATACTTTTTATCTTTATCTGTAAGAGATTGAAGATTCTTAAAATGAGTATCAGGAACATTAACACTTTTCTTTCTTTTGATTTTTCCTCCTCCAGTATTATCGACATGACACTTAACCTTATCTCCTTCAATAGCTTCAACAGTTAAACCAATTTCTCCATCATCAATTAAAATTTGTTTACCAGCCTCAAGTTCTTCAGCAAAATTAGGATAGTCAACATGGACAATGTCATCTCCAGAAACTTCAAGATTTCCAGTAAGATAAACAATCTGGCTTTCTTTAACTAAAAATGGTTTCTCTTCTTCAATTCCATGAATTCTAATCTCTGGACCCTTTGTATCAACAATAATTGAAAGATCTTCTGAAACTTTTCGAGTGTGTTCAATTACCTTAAGAGTATCCTCTTCTTCTTGATGAGCAGTATTTAGCCATACAACATTGAAACCTTTATCGTATATTGATTGAATAAAATCAACCTCACACCTTAAGTCTGAGATTTTTCCATAAATTTTTGAATGTTTTTTGATGCTCATGTTTTATATTGTGTATTTACCTAATTTTTATAAATAAAAGTTGGAAGGAAACTAATAGGCCCTTCCAAATAACAGAGAAGAGTTTAACACATTTTTAGAGAAAGTTAAGGTATTTAAACTCCTTTAATAACTTCTATCTTGGCTCCTATCTTATTTAATCTCTTTGCAATTTCTTCATAACCTCTTTCAATTGCATAAACATTCCTCAAAACAGACTCTCCTTTTGCTGAAAGCATTGCTACTAAAATAATCATTGCAGGACGAAGAGCTGGAGGACAAACAACTTGAGCGGGTTTTAATTCTGTAGGACCATGAATAAAAACTCTATGTGGATCGGCTAATGAAATTTCGGCGCCAAGCCTATTTAATTCGGTAAAATAAATCGCTCGATTCTCCCACATCCAATCATGAATTAAAGTCCGTCCTTCTGCTTTTGTAGCAATAGGAACAAAGAAGGGTAAGTTGTCGACATTAATTCCTGGATATGGCAAAGAGTGAATTTTTTCGTATGGAGCTTTTAACTTAGAGGGTTTAACTGTGACATCAACTAAATCTGTTTTATTATTTTTAGCTTTATATTTTTCAGAGACGGAGTACTTTAACCCCATTTTTTCTAATTTATATAATTCTAATTTTATAAAATCAATTGGACATCTTTTTATTTCTAATAAAGAATCGGTCATTATGGCAGATGCAATAAACATCATCGATTCGATTGGGTCTTCGCTACAGTAATATTCCATATCTTGACTAATACTTCCTCTTTCTACTCCGATTATTTTTAAAGTAGAAGTTCCTATTCCTTTTACAGAAATTCCTAAAGCTTGTAGAAAATAACAAGCATCTTGAACTTGGTAATTTGAAGAAGCGAAAGAAATAGTTGTTTCTTTTGGAATGGAAGCTGCTGCTAAAATAATATTAATAATCGCAGTGTCTCCTGCTTCATACATAACAACTTCTCTATTATTTTTTAATTTCTGACAGGAAATATCGTAAAAATCTTCTTGAGTTTTTACTTTGACTCCTAATTCCTCTAATCCATATTTGTGAGCAAGAATTGTTCTATTTCCCATTTTACAACCTCCAGCATTTGGAATTTTAAATTCATGCAAATGTGCAAGAAGTGGTCCTATGAACATAATTACAGAACGAGTTTTAACAGCAGCCTCAAAATCTATTTTATTTAAATTGAATTTCTGGTTTTTGGGAGGAGCAATTTCTAGGCTATTATTTTTCCTCCAATCAACCTTCACTCCAATACTTTTCAAAACTTCTATAATTCTATGCACTTCTTCTATCTTGGGAGTATTATGTAGAGTAGTTTTTCCTTTATTTAAAAGTGCTGATGCAATTAATGCCATAGCACCATTCTTAGAAGTGTTTGTTGTGATGGATCCTCTTAACTTTCTTCCTCCAGTAACCCTAAAGTCTATTGATTTGCCAAATTTTGTCATTGTTTGGAAAGTATATCACGAAGAAAGCTTGTTATATAATAAATGCTCTTACTAGTGACAAATGGCCTATTTAATGCTAAAAAGCATTCATAATAAAAATATGGAAATACTAGAGGATCATAGCTTAAAAGACTTCACTTCCCTTAGGGTTGGCGGTAATGCCAGATATTTCGGGATTATTCAATCTGAGAAAGATATTGAGGCTATTCATAAATTTGCAAAAAGCAAAATTCTACCTTTATTAATTCTAGGAAAAGGAACGAATACAATAATTAAAGATTCACCATTACCAAGAGTTGTTGGATTAATGGAATTTACTGGAATCAATATAAAAAATGATTTCGAAGATAGTGTTTACGTAGAAGCATACGCTGGAGAACTTTGGGATGATTTGGTTCAATGGGCAGTAGATCATGAATATTCTGGAATTGAAGCCTTATCGGCAATTCCTGGAACGGTTGGTGCTGCGCCAATTCAAAATATTGGAGCTTATGGATGCGAGCTTTCGGATAATCTTGTGAATGTTAAAGTTTATGATACTGATTTAGAAGAATTTGTATTCTTAGGATTAGAAGAATGTCATTTTAATTACAGAGACAGTATTTTTAAAAGTAATTTAGAAAAATATATTGTTGTTTCAATTACCTTAGAGCTTTCAAAAAATAAACCTGAAATTCCACAATATAAAGATACTCAACTGTATTTTGCTGGAAGAAAAACAAGACCTAGTTTAAAATCTATCAGAAAAGCTATTGTGGAAATAAGAAGTAAAAAACTCCCAGACCCTTCTGTCGTTCCAAATGCTGGATCATTCTTCAAAAATCCAATTCTGGAAAAAGAAGTGGTTGCAGAACTTTTGCGTAAATATCCAGAAGCGCCTTACTTTAAAGTGAATGATGAACAAATTAAAATTTATGCGGGATGGCTTATTGAAAAAATTGGCTTAAAGGGAAAAACTTTTGGAGAGAACGTGGCTTTACACAAAAATAATTCATTAGTTTTAATAACAAATGGAAATGCCACTTTTAAAGATATTGGTAAAGCAAAAAAGGAAATTACAGAATTAATTAAAAAGAAATTTGATATTACATTAGAAATGGAGCCGATTGTTATAAAGTAGAATCTGGATCTAGCTTTAATGGACAACATCTATAATATGTGATATTGTCAACGAACTAATATGCCTGAAATTCCCTACCCAATCCGAGTTAACCGATACCTATTTATGATGGGTTATTGTTCGCGTCGAAAAGCTGACGACTATATTGAAAAAGGAATGGTTTCGATTAACGGTAAAAAGGCTGTTCTTGGACAAAAAATAGAAAAAACAGATAATGTTGAAGTTTCAAAGAAAATCAAGAAACTTCCAGCAAGTTATGAGTACTATCTATTTAATAAACCAGTTGGGATCGTTTCTCACGATCCACAGGAAAATGAAGAAGGAGTTGCCGATGTTTTCAAAACACAAAGTAAGGTTGATCCTATCGGAAGATTAGATAAGCTTTCGCAAGGTTTAATGTTTTTAACTAATGACGGACGGATTGTTAATAAAATGTTAAGTCCAGAGTTTGGTCATGAAAAGGAATATCAAATTTGGGTAGATAAAGATCTTACTGATTCTTTTAAAAGGAAAATGCAAAGTGGTGTTTCAATAGAAGGATATATGACAAAGCCAGCTAAATTTAAACAAACTGGACCGAAGAGTTTTAGACTAATCTTAACTGAAGGAAAGAAACATCAAATTAGAAGAATGGCGATGGCTCTTGGATTCCAAGTTAAAAAGCTGAGACGAATTCGTATCATGAATTTAAAGCTAGGAACTTTACCTGCTGGAAAAGGCCGACCTTTAAGTATTGAGGAAAAGATGGAGCTGATGGAGAGTTTGAAATAATTATTTATCTCTATAATTATTCACTTTTTTGATCAAGAGTTTTTATAACCTCTTTTTCTGAATCTCTTCCTGCCCCAACAAAAAGCTTAGCATCTCTTTCTGGGTCATCAGAAAATCCTCCTTCTATCAAACCCGCTGCTTTCCTTTTTTCTTCTGCATCTTCCTCTGAAATATCTGTTGCGGATAATTCAGCTTCCACGGCCTCCATAAATAACTCTTTAGGATTCTTTTCATTTTCTTCTGAAGATATAGGTGCTCCTTCAAATCCTGCCATATTTTTATAGTAAATTAAATATAATAAATTGCTTAATATAAGTTTAATACATACTGAATCAAAAAGAAAGAATAAATTACTCAGTGTTTACACTGAGCGAGTTCTGCTACGCAGAACGAGTCGAAGTGTGCGACTTATTTTGATTTATCAAAATAGAAGTACTCTTGTGGTGCGACTTATTTTGATTTATCAAAATAGAAGTACTCTTGTAGTGCGCATGCCAGGATTCGAACCTGGGACCTCACCATTATCAGTGGTGCGCTCTAACCAACTGAGCTACACGCGCGTGAAAGAAAATATAGCAGATAATTGAATATAAATAAAGGGTATATTTCATTTTATTTATCCTGAGTCTAGTCGAAGGGATAAAAAGAAAAACGCATGATCACTTGAGGTGATTCACGCGTTTTTGACAGGACGTATCCTGTCATTTTTCAACGAAGCTCTTTCATTCGAGCTTCTATGACCTCTTGTTCATATCCATCATCGATATGAGATTCTGAAATTGCTCTGAAGATTAAAATAAACAGAAACAAAACGAATAGGGCGAGGACGAAACTTTTGAAGCTTGGCCCAGAGCTTCTACGGTAACAACTAATGTCACAGTAGTATCGTTCATCCAGAATAGCCCTCCTCTTTTTCCTTCTCTTTCGAAGGTTGGCTGGCCTACTCACTGACAACATCCTTTTCTGTTACAGAGACGGCATCCGGTGAAGAATACCAACTGATTGCCTCCCTGAGGAACATCGCGAAGCTGACAATGACAATTATTGCCAGTAGCCCACGGAAGGTTCTTCTCCAGTGTCGACTGACTCTATCCTGTCGGAACTGTCTGTTTACATATTCCTCAAACTCTGCAGTCTCGCGACTCTGAGGTTGCTGAATCATATTTTTGCTCATTTTTCTTTTTCCTTTCTTGTTTAGTTTTTAGTTTGGTTTATCAAAATTCCTTTCAAATAATACCACTAATATCCCCTTATAGCAAATATATAACACATATGCAACAAAAAAACACCCATAAATGGGCGTTTTTTCCTACTATCCTTAACTTTGCCTCGCTTACAACTCTAGCAACCGAAGTTGCTACACAGAACTTTCTCTGCAGTCTTAATGTAATTTGAGGATATAACATTATTATCCTAATGTGCTCGATCGAGACACACTAATCGACCATTTTAACTTTAATTTTAAAATAAAATTAAAACAGTGTTTTCACTTGAATGATTCCACGAACAGCTTCCGCTACCCGTGCCTTGTTACGACTTCACCCCTGTTATTGAATTCACCGTTGTTCCGATCTAGCCGAAACTTCGGGTGCTCCCAACTCCCTTGGTGTGACGGGCGGTGAGTACAAGACTTGAGAACGTATTCACCGTGGCATAGCTGATCCACGATTACTAGCGATTCCAACTTCATGAGGTCGAGTTGCAGACCTCAATCCGAACTGAGCCCACTTTTAGAGGTTTGCTCCACCTTACGGTATTGCGTCTTTCTGTAGTGTGCATTGTATCATGTGTGCAGCCCAAGATATCAAGGGACATGCTGACCTGGCGTCATCCTCGCCTTCCTCCCCCGCTTTAGAGTTCAAATAGTCCGTCTGTGTGCTAAATGAATTTCACGCAATCGAAGTACATTCGTACATCTCAATTGTTTCAATTCATTTATCATCACATCTGGAACAATTTTAACTACTAAAGTAACACTATTATTTATAGGTTACTTTAGGAGATTCAAATTTTTCATAAATTGGATTTAAAAATTATTGAAATTCATAAGCTGTACAGATAGTACTGCGAATGAATAAAATAATTTTTTGTTCAATTTTGGAAAATTTAAACCCTAAAGCGGGGGCAGTCTCGTATGACACGTATAACATACGACGAGGGTTGCGCTCGTTACCCGACTTAACGGAACAGCTCAAGCCACGAGCTGACGACGGCCATGCATCACCTGCTTATCAGTCCGAAGAGGGCTCTCGTTTCTGAGAGCTTTCAGATAAGTACTAATCTTGGTGAGGTTCTTCGTTTGGTGTCGAATTAAGCCACATGATCCACCGCTTGTGCAAGTCCCCGTCTATTCCTTTGAGTTTTAGCCTTGCGGCCGTACTTCCCAGGCGCCAGACTTAACGCGTTAGCTTCGCCTCTCAGAGGGTCGATACTCCGAAAAGCCAGTCTGGATCGTTTAGGGCGTGGACTACGGGGGTATCTAATCCCCTTCGCGACCCACGCTTTCGTTCCTCAGCGTCAGGAGTGTGCTAGTATATTGCCTTCGCTTTTGGTGTTCCCCATGATATCAACGGATTTCACCCCTACACCATGAGTTCCATATACCTCTCACATCCTCTAGTCCTGCCGTTTCCTCTGCTTTTTCCCAGTTGAGCCAGGAGCTTTAACAGAAGACTAACAGGTCCGCCTACGAACCCTTTACGCCCAATAATTCCGGATAACGCTTGGGGCACTCGTATTACCGCTGCTGCTGGCACGAGTTTAGCAACCCCTTATTCATAAGGTAACGTCAATAATTTCCTCCCTTATAAAAGACCTTTACATCCCTAAAGACTTCATCGATCACGCGACGTCGCTCCGTCAGACTTTCGTCCATTGCGGAAGATTCTCGACTGCGGCCACCCGTAGGTGTATGGTCCGTGTCTCAGTACCATCGGCGGGGAACAGGCTCTCACCCCCCCTAAACGTCATAGCCTTGGTAAGCCATTACCTTACCAACAAGCTGATATTATGCAGGCTGTTCCTCAAGCACTAAAGCTTTACTCCGAAGAGACTATCAAGTATTAGCTATGGTTTCCCATAGTTATTCCTGACTTGAGGGTACATTCCTACACGTTACTGCCTCGTCTGCCACTCCCCCGAAGGGTCGTTCGACTTGCATGCCTTATCCACGTCGCCAGCGTTCATCCTGAGCTAGGATCAAACTCTTACTTAAAGTAAGCGAGACAAAGTTAAAGATAGTTAATAAATTAACTGAATTTAAAATTGTTTCAAACTGTCTGTATTTTTTTGTTTTTGTTATCTCTCTTCCTGCTATAAACAGAAAGAGACTTAGAATTTTTGGAATTTTCTTGAACTTACACAAACTGTGAAAATTTCAGTTTGTTTTTGTACAATAAATCATTGTATATTCAATTGTCAAATATCAAGCAAATCCCTCTTCTCTTAAGAGGTAGGGACTATTATACGGATATGATGTTAAGAGTCAAGGGAATATTAAGCATCCACCTCCTTCTTTGCTTTCTGTTTATTCTTGAATACTACAAGCAGTGGTGCAGCTAAAAATAGTGACGAGTAAGATCCTGCAATTACTCCAATAATTAGAGCTAATGCGAAGGTTTGAGTTGCAATTCCTCCAATAAAATAAAGGGCTAATAGTGCTAATAGGGTTGTAATAGAAGTATTTATAGATCGAGAGAAAGTTTCATTTAAACTTCTTCCTACAAAAGTATCGAAATTTTTCTCCTTAACTTCATCTTTTTGATCTCTAAGATTTTCTCTAACCCTGTCGAGAACAACTATGGTGTCGTTAATTGAATAACCCAGAATAACCAAAAGTGCTGTTACAAAGAGTGTGTCGATTTCGATTCCATAAACTCCACCTAAGAAAGTAAAGACTCCCAGAGTTATCAGGACATCATGAATGAGAGCAATAATTGCAGTGAAACCATATTTCCAAGATGAAACAGGCTTTGAAACATGTCGGAATGTGTATGCAATAAAGAAAATGATTACAATAATCAAAACGACTAGCGCAATACTGGCTTTTGTTTTTAATTCATCTCCCAATGTAGGACCAACAGTATTGAATCTTTCAACACTTATTTCATTTGATTCCAATGATTCAGAAGTTAAATTTTCTAGAATAATATTCTTTTGTGCATCGGTAATAACTTCTGTCTTGATGATATATCCATCTTCTCCTGCCTGTCTAACTACAACTTGTTCGACACCAGAGCTCTCGACTGTTTTCAAAACCTCACCTTGTTCAGGTATTGAATTTTTGTAAGTTATTTCTAATATAGATCCTCCTGTAAAATCTACCCCTAACTTTAATCCAAAATTAAATATAGAAAAAAGAGAAAGAGCAACTAAAATAGCTGAGATGCTGAAGAATATTTTTCTGTGATTTACAATAAACATATTATTTTTCTTCTTTAGAAAAGTTAAGTCCCGATCCGAATAATTTTACCAAGACTCCCTCTTTTTTATTATTACTAATTGCCAATAAAAATGTTCGAGAAACTGCTACAGCCGTAAGCATTGAGATCAAAACTCCGAGCCCAAACACTAGAGCGAATCCTTTAATTAAAGATGTATCTGAAAGCCAGAACAAAACAATAGCAGAAATAATAGACGACATATTTCCATCTCTGATTGGAAGCCATGCCCTTTTGAACCCTTCTCTAACTGAATCATTAAGTGAATGATTGTGCGATATCTCCTCCTTAATTCTTTCAAAAATAAGGATGTTTGCATCAACGGCCATTCCCAAAGAAAGAATGAATCCAGCAAGCCCTGAAGATGTTAATGTCACTGGAATAACCTTAAATAAGGCTAACATTATGGCTATATAAAGGATTAGTGAAATTATTGCAATTAATCCAGGAAGTCTATACCAAATAATTAAAAATATAAATACAATTGTGAAGGCATATACCAAAGCCCTAACACCACTGTTAAGTGTGTCGTGTCCAAGAGAAGCTCCAATAGTTTGAGTTTCGATTAATTCAATTGGAAGTGGCAAAGCTCCAAAGTTTAAATCTTGCGCTAACTGCCTGGCCTCTTCGGGAGTAAAGCTTCCTGTAATTTGAGCGACTCCTCCGTTAATTTCTTGTCGAATAACTGGACTTTGAATTAAGTTCTTGTCTATAAAAATAGCCATAACCTTACCAACATTATTTTTAGTCACTTCTGCCAACAAATCACTTCCCTCTTTATTAAAATCTAGAGAAACAGTTGCTTCACTATTTAAATTTCCAAACACAACACTGGCTCTATCTAACTGTCCTCCTCCTAATCCGGTTGGTTTAAATGAATTATAGATTTGATTGGCAAGATCTTCTGCTTGAATACTTAAATCTATAGCCCCTTCCTCAGATTCATCATCAGAAATAGAAACTGATTGTTCAAAAGAAAATGGCTCATCACCTTCAACCCTAAATTCTAAAACTGGGGTTTTTCCAATTGCATCTATAGCTTCTGAAACATCGGTTACTCCAGGAAGCTCAACAATAAGTCGATGCTGGTCTTCTTCACTACTGAAAGCTCCCCCTTTTTCAATTTGAATAATTGGTTCTGAAACACCAAAAACGTTTATCCTTCTTTCAATAGTTCTTCTTAAAGAATCTAGAGAATTATTTATATCTTCTGATGCAACTTCTGACACATCAGCTCTATAAGTTAAGTGAGTTCCTCCATCAAGATCTAGGCCGTATTTAAATGCAAATGATGATTCTGTGTTATTTTCTGATGAAAATACAAAAAACCCGAACAAAAGTCCTAAAGTTAATATAATCAGAGCTGATATTCGAGTTTTTAACATGTGTGACTATTATACGGAAAAGGACTTAAAAAGAAAGCCTACCTTCCCTCTCTTGAAAGTAAAGTCTTAATTGTTTGTAGGGCGATTTTTAAATCTAAAAGAAGAGATCGGTTCTTAATATAATATAAATCATAGGAAAGCTTATTTTTTGTTTCTTCAACATCTGCCTCATGATGAGGGTGGTTTTCTTGCCTCATTTGAGCCCAACCTGAAAGCCCTGGCTTAATAAGATGACGAATATTGTAGTACGGAACTTCTTTACCATAAATTTTTCCTAAAGCAGGTTGCTCAGGACGAGGACCAATCAAAGACAAATCTCCTTTTAAAACATTCCAAAGCTGTGGCAACTCATCGATTCTTGATCTACGCAAAAAATATCCAGCTTTAGTAACCTTATTTTGATGCATGCTTCTAAATTTAAAAATCTGTATATCCGAATTATTTCTTCCTATTCGTTTATCAACATAAAAAAGTGGCCCTCGATCATCTTTATTAAAAATCATTAAAATTAGGGCGATTGGATAAAAAATAAGAGTTAAGATTCCCAAAATAAATGAAATGAAAATATCCATTAATCTCTTTAGTGCGTCATACATAATGTGAGGCTTTGAACGAACATTTTCCAAAAACCAACCATGCTTTACCAAAGAAAGAGGGACCTTCCCAAAAATATCTTCGTATATTTCATGCATATCGACAAATGTAATATTTGAAAACATAAGATTGTAAAGATGTGGTAATAAAGGAAGAACAGCATCATCTTTTGTATCTATAATAATCATATCAATATCATTAGTATAAATTTCATCAACAATGTCCTCTTTCAAATCGACGCTTTCGATACTATCTAAATTAACGGAGTGCGCAATTTTGTATCCATAATATTTAGAAACATTAATCTCTTCTCGGAGCTCTTTCATTTCTTCTCCCCTTCCAATTAGAAGTGCCTTACTTTTTTTCTTTGGAAAAAATAGTTTAAAAACGACCAATCTCCACAGCAACAAAATCCCTAATGAAACTAATATGTAGATAAATAAGTTAGTCTTTGGGGTAATTCCAAAGGATGGAATAAAATAGAAGAAAAGAACGGCTATAACACTGTTTATAATCTGGGTTTTTAAGAGAGTTGAAGGAAGAGATCGTCTAACCAGAGATGTGTGTCTTTCATATAATCCTGCAATAAAAAAGAAGACAATCCAAACCAAAAATAAAATAGAAAATGGTAATAAGTGAGTATTTATAATATCTTCTGTAGGAATTTGAAAATAACGAATAAAAAACATTAACCACAGAGAAATATACAAAGAAATTATATCCCCCAAAAGTAAAATTATCGGCTCCTGCTTATTTACAATAGTCATAATATATATAGTATAGTAATCACACTATCACATATGGTCAATAGAGAAACTCAAAAGAAAATCCTTTTTATAGTAACGAAATCGAGTTGGGGAGGAGCTCAAAGATACGTTTACGACCTATCTATCTCCCTAAAAGAAGCTGGCTTTATTGTGGATGTTGCGATGGGAGGCAATGGTGTATTAAAAGATAAGCTAAAGGAAAAAAATATAGAAACTCATAAAGTAGAAGATCTCAATAGAAATATTTCTATATTAAAAGAGTTGGGAGTATTTTTTGCCTTAATTAAACTCTATATAAAAATCAAGCCAGACATCCTTCACTTGAATAGTTCTAAGATTGGAGGTCTTGGATCAATAGCTGGAAGAATAACAGGCATTAAAAAGATAGTCTTTACAGCACATGGGTGGGCCTTTAACGAAAATCGTTCTCCTATACAAAATTATGCCATCAAATTATTATCGTATTTAACTATTATGTTTTGTCACAAAATTATAGTTCTTTCTGAAAAAGAAAAATCTCAAGTTATTAAGTGGCCTTTTATAAAGGAAAATAAAATAAAAGTTATTCAAAATGGAATAAACGTAAATAAAGAAGAGGCTAATTTAAAAACAAAAGAAGAAGCCCGAGAAATTATATTGAAAATAAATCCTGAATTAGAAAAACACTTAGCAAGTATTTGGATTGGAAGCATTGGAGAACTACATAAAAATAAAGGCTACGAATATGCACTAGATGCAATAGCCAGAAATGCTGATGACTTTAAATATATTATTGTTGGTGAAGGAGAAGACAGAAATAAATTAGAAAAAACAATAGAAAATCATCCAATCTTAAAAGATAAAGTATTTTTAACTGGAAACATAAAAAATGCAGGAACATTAATGAAAGCATTTGATATTTTACTACTACCTTCCATTAAAGAAGGCTTACCGTATGTTTTATTAGAGGCCGGATTGGCAAAAACACCAATGATTGCAACGTATACTGGAGGAATTCCTGAATTGATTAAATCAGAAGAAAATGGACTATTAATAAAGCCGAAAGAGCCTGAAGAGATAAATACTGCAATTTTTTTATATTTAGAAAATCCAGAACTTAAAAAAAGGGTTGTTATTAATATGTATAAAAAAATAACAGAAAACCTTACTTTTAAAGATATGTACAATAAAACAATTGATATCTACAGCAAGGAGGTGTAAAATTATATAAATATGAGCATAGAATATGATGTTGATGATACAAGCCTCACGCGAGGAAGAATTTTTGAAAAAAGACCTACTGGGATAACAGGTTTTTTTATAAAGAAAGGCTGGGCTGCAACAAAAAGAGAAGCCACTGGAATTTTTCTCATCGTAATTATAGTGTCTCTAATCGGAACCTTCTTAATAGATAGTAAGAGAGAAGATCCTAGAGACCTCACGAACATTAAAATTGATAATCTACTCTCACAATAAAATGCTTATGAAAAATACAAAAAAAGGCTTCACTCTTATAGAATTAATTACTGTTGTTGCTATTATTGCCCTACTTTCAACATTTGTAGTAGCTTCTTTAAGCTCATCCAGACAAAAATCTAGAGATGCCCAAAGAATACAAGCAATGAAACAGGTTCAGAATGCACTTGAATTATATCGATCTGACAATAATTCATATCCAGATGTATCAGTAAGTGGGGCCTCTTTTAAATCAACGCTCGAAGGATATTTATCACCTGAGCATATTGATGGAATCATAGATGACCCTTCAAACTTAGATAGGGCATACTACGGAACACTCAGTGACCTAAGAACAGTTGTTGGCTGTGGAACTCTTCCAAACTCAAGCAATCCTCCAGGATATGTACTTTCTTTTGTAACTGAAGGAACTTTAGGAACTAAGGTCCTAGATCTATATGGCTCAGGTGGAGTAGCTGGAGGAGATACAAAATGTTTTACAAATAGATAATCTACACTCCTAAAAACTCATTTTTCATAAAGTCTTTATGTGCCGCTCTGGAATATTTTTTCATTCCCATAAGCATTCCCAATCCAATAAAACTAACCATTAAATGACTTCCTCCATAACTCATAAATGGAACGGTAATTCCTGTTACAGGAAGAAGGCCAATATTCATTCCAACATGAATAGTAAATTGACTAACAAATAAAATTGCCAAGCCTAAGCCAAATAGAATTTCAAAATTAGTTGCTCCATTTTGAGCATTAACTAATATTCTCCAAATAACTACTCCGTAAAGCATGAAAAGTATTATAACTCCAACAAATCCCCACTCCTCTGAAAATGCCGCGAAGATGAAATCTGTTTGATATTCAGGCAGGAATTGCAATCTGGATTGTGTTCCATATCCTATTCCCTTTCCTAATAACTGCCCAGATCCAACGGTAATAGTAGATTGATAGGCATTATATCCTGCGCCCTGAATGTCTTCCAGAGGATGAATAAATGTTAATAGTCTATCTTTTTGATATGGCTGTAAAACACCGGCCCACAAAATAGCGAACGATATTATTCCCAAAAGAAAAACGCTTAGTAAGTGCTTTTTGGATATACCAGAAACCATAACCATTCCAAACCAAATAGCAAAAATTATAAGAGCAGACCCAAAATCGGGCTGTAATAAAACTAATAGAAAAAATATTCCAGCATATATACCCGAAACTATAACGTGTCTAATATTTTTGATTTCAATATGTCTTCTAGAAAAAAACTTAGCTAATAATAAAATAAGAACTAGCTTTACAAATTCAGCTGGCTGAATAGAAAAAGATCCAAAGGTGAACCAACTTTGTGCCCCATTTGAAACGGTTCCTAATATAAAAAGAGTTGTTAGAACTAAAACAGAAATTATAAATATCCAAACAATAACATTAGTTCTTCTTAAGAATTTAAAATCAATTTGACTGAAAATTATAAAGACTAAAAATGACATAGAAATCCATAATATCTGTCGATTAAAGAAAATATTATTAGAAACAAAAGAGTTCATGGTAAAAAGTCCAGCAGACACAATAAGTAAAACTGCACTTATTAAAATCCAGTCGACTCCCTTTACCATATTTCTAAATCTATTTTTTAGGGCTGTCATAAATAGGAATAATTTCTATACGAGAGACTTTATTCTTGAAAGGTTGGGGCCAAGTAAAAATAATTGGAACGGCCTGATCTCTACGTAAACTTTCGATAACAGTACTCGATGAAGCTATAGCATTTCCATTAATATCATAAACAATAACTATAGCTGAAATATTTTTAACTTCTAATATATCTATATTTTGCAACGTCGCCTGAACTCTAGGAGCAGTTTCTTCATTAATTAATTCTTCATTTTTTATAGCAATAACTTGTTCTTGTGGGTCACCCTTTTCAAAAACAAACTCTTCAGTGAATTCAAATGCAACACGGCTAGGCGCCAACTTATTGGTGAAAATAGAATTTTCTACAATAGGCAATCTTTCTTTTGGACCAATTTCTGTGGAACCTTTTCTTTCTTGTAATAAAACACCCTCAGCATCATATAGTCTAAAAATGTAGGGAATTTTTTGAACTGAAGCTTCGGGATTTGGGTTTTCTACATAAGCGATAACATTATAAACTCCTGGAGTAACTTCAAAAAATCTTTTCCAAGAAACGATTGGCTCTATGACCGCATTATTGCAGAGTAAACTGCATCCGCCACCACAATCAATTCCTGTTTCTATACCATTATAGATTCCGTCAAAACAACTTACTGGTTTATAGAAAAAATTAAAAGCAAGTATTGCAATTGGAATTAAAATTATTATAAAAATAATAAAAACTATGCTATTTCTTCGTCTTGTTCCCCATGACATGCTCTCTATTATACAATAATTTAAAAAATAAAAACCACACGAAAATCACTCAAATCAAAAAGCCCAGCGATAGCTGGGCTTTTTGATGACTTCTGCACTCTAACCTGGCGGTCACCTACTCTCCCCTTACGAGTACCATCGGTGCTAACAAGCTTAACTTCTGAGTTCGGAATGAGATCAGGTGTTTCCCTGTCGCCAAACCACCAGATTAGAAGGCAGAAAATTAATTTAGAATCAAAAATAAATAAGGAAAAAACATAATTAAAACATTGTGTGATTTTCAGAATTCCTAATAGGATCATTTGGATAATTAGTACACCTCGGCTAAACACATTGCTGTGCGTACACCTGGTGCCTATCAACCTGGTCGTCTCCCAGGATCCTTAAACGATTCCTAATCTTGGAGTAGGCTTCCCGCTTAGATGCTTTCAGCGGTTATCCCTTCCTGACATAGCTACCCGACGATGCCGTTGGCACGACAGTCGGTAGACCAGAGGTCAGTCCACTTCGGTCCTCTCGTACTAGAAGCAGCTCTCCTCAAGAATCAACGCCTACAGCGGATAGAGAACCAACCTGTCTCACGCATCACGATCACGTATTACTACGTGTATGGACTATACTCTCATCCAAATATTCTTTCCTCACCTCCGCAATGGTGGTAAGTAAAAAATATTTGGAGGCTAACATGTAGTCTCTACAAGTTCCCTCGAAAAAATCTCGGGATTCTCTCGGAATTACCCTGAGCGAATCATTTTTAATGAGTCGAAGGGCTTTCCCGATTTCAGTCAGCTTATTACTATTTATTGCTAAATAGCACCGCCGTGAATTGATTGGTTCTCTATAAAAACAGAAAGACTTGCTACTAATTATCATTAGTAGACTATATAACATTCCCTCGAAGTGATTCAGATTGATTCACACTTCAAATAATATTAATGTTCGATTTGTGGTCAGACATCACACTTAAAGTGTGAACGGTCTGAACCCAGCTCGCGTACCTTTTTAATTGGCGAACAGCCAAACCCTTGGGACCTTCTCCAGCCCCAGGATAAGATGAGCCGACATCGAGGTGCCGAACA
>Ga0136555_1000364_pt1 | contig 18488 bp, 16 predicted proteins | sample AntRauTorckE5432_FD_104927 | JGI IMG/M metagenome (GOLD analysis project Ga0136555, IMG submission 104927) | Saline lake microbial communities from Rauer Islands, Antarctica - Metagenome Torckler E5 #432 | ecosystem: Environmental > Aquatic > Non-marine Saline and Alkaline > Saline | place...
AACCGACACGGTTTGAAACCCCAAAACGCCAAAAACCCTTCTTTTTGCATCTCCCTCGCCAAACAAGCTCACCCAACGCTTTATTCCTAAAATAACGTTGTAGTAGAGAAACCTATAAGGTTTAAATCGAATATCTAAAATTAATCAACATGAAAAGACTAAATATTATTATCGCAATTTGTTGTGTATTAACAAATTATGCTTTCGCACAAGGTTTTTTTCAACCTAAAAATATACCGATTGAATCCGTCAATAATGTCATCGGTGACGTATCTTTTACGGTCAAATTTGGCGAACTGCCAACGGCTCAAACGGATGATAAATTACGGGTTCAAACACATTTGCAATACGTTGAAACGATATTGCGGCAAGCGGATATTTCAAATTTGACGGCAACGCAACAGCAAAATCGAGCGAAAATATTGGACGCTTTGCACGAATATTGGACAAACGGACGATTTCCTAAAAACGATTACTTTACTTCCCGTAAATCAGTTTTTATTGATAAACAAAATACCCATTGTGCAGTCGGATATTTGATAAAAGAAACGGAAGGGGAAGCCGTTACGCAATTGATAAATGCCAAATATCAATTTGCTTCGATTTACGATATTAAAATGGCGGAAGTCGCAAAATGGGCGGTAACTTATGGTTTGACGATTGATGAATGTGCGATGATTCAGCCGACTTATGGCGGTTGGATTCGCCCCGAACCAGTTGGTTCTCGTCAGACGGCAGGTTTATTTTCTATGGAAGTCCGTTCGATGAAAGTTGATGTAAAAATTAAAGAAACGGCTGCAACAACTACGTTAGAGCAAGTTTTTTTTAATCCAACGTCGAATCAATTACAAGGATTTTATTATTTTCCAATGCCTAAAAATGCGTCAATTGATAAATTTTCGATGTTTATCAATGGCGTAGAAACGCAAGGCGAAGTTTTAGATGCGGCAAAAGCACGACAAATTTATGAAGATATTGTCCGCCGTTCGCTCGACCCTGCGTTGTTAGAATATTACAATCAGTCGCTTTTTAGAGTGAAAATATTTCCAATTCAGCCGAGAAGTGAACAAAAAATCCGCTTGACTTATACTGAAACGTTACGCAAAGAAAGTGGGACGATTGAATATACTTTTCCGTTTGGAAGTGCCGAAAATACGGCAACAAAGCAAATTCCAGAATTTAGTTTTAAAGTGAATTTAGAAACGAATGCTAAATTAAAAAATATCTATTCGCCAACGCACGAGGCGGAAATTATTAGAAAAAATGATACGAAAGCAATCGTTGGATTTGAAGGCAACGCCTTGAAAAATGCTGCTAATTTTAAATTGTATTTTAATACCGATGATTCAAAAATTGGTTTGTCGATGCTGACGTATAATGATGCGTCCGAAGATGGATTTTTTATGCTGAATTTGAGTCCAGGTATTGCAGATGCAGAAGAAATTATTGCAAAAGATATAACTTTTGTAGTCGATGTTTCGGGAAGTATGGCAGGAGAAAAAATGGAACAAGCCAAAAAAGCACTTATTTTTTGTATTGCTAATTTGAATGACAATGACCGTTTTAACATCGTGCGTTTTTCGACGGAAGCGAATGGGTTATTTGAGGAATTAAAAATTGCCAATAAAGAAAATAGAACAATTGCAGATGCTTACATCAAAAAACTGCGACCGATTGGCGGAACAAATATTGATGAAGCCTTAAACTTAGCATTGACAACGAAAACGGACGAAAATCGACCATATTTTGTTATCTTTTTAACGGACGGAAAACCGACTATTGGTGAAACGAATGAAGACCAATTATTGAAAAAAGTAGCGGATTATAATCCAAAAAATACTCGGATTTTTACTTTTGGAATTGGTACAAACCTAAATACTACGCTGCTCGATAAAATCACGGAAATGACGAAATCCTACCGAACTTACGTCTTACCAAATGAAGATATTGAAATTAAAGTTTCGGATTTTTATACGAAAGTTGCCTCACCGATTTTGACGAATATTGTGGTGAGTTTTGATAAGAGTTTTGACGTAAGCGAGTTGCAACCAAAGGGTTTACCCGATATTTTCAAAGGTTCAAGTTTGAATCTTTTGGGACGTTATGGCGGCAGCGGTAGCGGAAAAATAACGGTGCGAGGAAAGGTAAACGGCAAGGAAAAAGTCTATACTTATGATGCTACTTTTCCGAAGAAAAACACAGAAAATGATTTTGTCGCTTCGCTTTGGGCAGCGAGTACAGTCGGTTATTTGCTCGACCAAATTCGCTTAAATGGCGAACAAAAAGAGGTCGTTGATGAAATTGTTCGTTTATCAAAAAAATACGGTATTATCACGCCTTACACCAGTTATTTGATTTTGGAAGATGAAGCGGTCAGCGTTCGCACGAATCAATTACCAGCTCGGGATCAGTTGCTAAACTCCAGAGCAACCAGTGCAAAATCGGAGTCGTTAGACGAAATTTCGGTCACGTATAATTCAGGTATGAATACCAATACTGGAGCGGTCAGCGTAGATGCAAGCAAGCGAAATCAACGCTTAAAGCAAACTAAAAACGCAACGGCACTCCGTGTAGAAGAGGAAAAATTAGATTATGTAATGCAAAATGGTGATGTCGCAAACCTTGCTTCAAATATTAAAAATATCAATGGTCGAGCATTTTATAATAATAATAATGAGTGGGTTGATGCAAATATTCCATTGAACCAAAGTAAAAAACGAAACGTAAATCGGGTCGAATTTAACTCAAAAGCCTATTTCAAATTGATAGCAGATAATCCAGAAGTCGTGGATTTTTTGGCTTTGGGAAAAAATATTAGATTTGAATTAAATGAGGAGATTGTGGAGATTTACGAGGAGTAAAATATTGAAAAATCATGTTGATGTTGAAAGTTGTGTTGATGTGTTGACGTTCTTAGAACGTCAACACAATTTCTCTAAATATCAACACATCAACACAATTTTTTCTAACGTCAACATAATTTTTCAAGACTGATTTTCCATAATTTCAGGATAACTTTCTTGATTAAAATCTGCTGGAGGCTGTACAATATTTTCTGAACCCCTTGCTACCATTTCATTATATTGGAAAGAATTACGTTCGTCAGAAATAATTCCATTTTTCACAAAAGCAGTTGTATTATCTGCTCTTTTTTTCGGATCCCACATTTTAGAGTCATTTCTAAGTTTAATATAGGTATTAATAAATTGACGTTCTTGAGCAGTTGTCCAAGTTTCAGGATTTTTTAATCCGGTGGTATTCAATGCTTTTTCAGTATAAACATAGACATCATTAGGGCGATTGACATTCTGATCCAACAATAAAGCTACGCCATATTCAGAAGTAATATATTCCGAAATAGAGTGGCCATTCAAATATTTACTATTTTTCCGCCAGTAAAAATTTTTGAATCTTGCAATCGCATGTCCAATTTCGAAAGATTGAATAATTGGGTTTTGTCCTGCTTTCCAAAAAATAAAAGCCCATTGCGGCGTTCTGAATTGTTCTTTTTGTGAAGGTTCTTTTATCAATTGATTATTCAATAATAAATAACCATAAGTCGTATTCGTAAGGTTATCACTCACATCTAAGCCATATATTCCAAAATATTCTTGAAAAATAGCTGGTGCATTTTCCTTTATTTTTTTTAATAAAGCTGGTAATTCTCCCGCTGCGTTTTTTTGCCCTATTGTCCATTGAAAAATGCCGAAACTAAAGTAAGCACTATCGTAAGAATTAATGGCATCGAGTTTTCCCTCATTGACTTCCACTGCTTGAATAACCCTCAGTGAAGAATCGGAAATTTCTTGATTTTCTAATAAATCTTGATGATTTTCGATGAATGTTTTGACCGTCCGCGCGCCGTAGGTCGCCATGCCCGTAAAACCTTGTAACTTCGTCTGACCAAAATTTTGCGTCAAGATACCGTCCGTAACTTCATAAGTTCGTTTTCCTATTTTCGTCATTTTTATAGACTCGATAGAAGCCTGATTTTGGATATTTTTCCAATCGTCGCCCAAATCATTTTCATAAAAACTAATTATTTTTTGTGAAATTTCGATAGTAACTTCATTGCCATCGAATGTCAAGGTTTCTTTACCTGCAAATGCTTGAACCGCAGCGATAGAACTTGAACCAAAATCGCCATCATCTTGATATTTATCCCAATTCAGTTCTGCGTCATAACCCAAATGATACAGCATATTTTGTAACGCCTTAACAACAGCCTTATCACTCGCCTTTTTGATGGTTTCATTAGCGCCAACGGTCTTATTTAAAGTTCTAAGATGTGGGACAACTTCATCTAAAGTAGCTGCTTTTTTTAAAATATCTAAAGTGACCGTTCCACCGTTTCCGTCAAGGTTGTTTTTTTGAATAAAAGCCAAAACCCCTGCAACTGTTGAGTTTCCGTAGTCTCCGTCTGCACCGTATTTATCCCAATTCAGATGCGTTCCGTATCCAATATTGTATAATGTTTTTTGTAATGTGGTGATTTCATTTTCATATTTTGAACCATTGGTTAAAGCAGCAGCAGCGGAATCAGTCGTTTTGATTTGCGTTAAAAAATCATTCAATGCTTTTGAAGTAGGCGTTTCTGCTAAAGCAATCATTTTTTCAAGCATCATTTCCGTGATTTTTTCGCCATCACTTTCAAAATCATGCTTTTTTGCAAAAGCTTTTATCGCTTGTATCGAGCTTTTACCATACTGACCATCAGCGCCGAAGCGTTCAAAATTAAGTTCTGTACCAAAACCTAAATCATTTAGGCACAACTGGATCAATTTGATTTCCGTAGAATTTGCTGAATTTTCGTATAAATAATTTTCTACGGAGCTTATTTTTGAAAACTGTTTTAATAAATTTTTGGCGATCATAATTTAGTAAATTTTAATTATTATTGTAAGGGATTTTTGTACAAATATTTTTTGGAACTTCATAAGATTTGCAATTTAAAGATTATCTGTCAATCTAGTTAAATTCCAATTCTAAATTAGACTTTTTTCAATTTTATGCCGATAATAAGATTTTTTTTATAATTATTGACCAACCAATTTCTGAAAACTTCGGTAAAGTAATGATAAATAAACCGTCAAAGAACCAAACAAATAATCGACACTTCGAATAATCGGTAATTCATGTAAGTTTGGACGATTAGTTGAAAGGGTTTTTTATAAGAAAGCATCTTAATTATTTATAAATAGTTGATTTTCAAATTTTTACGAAATCGTCTATCGTCTATTCCACTGCGAAATAAACCTCTCGAAAAACCGTCTCGTCCCAATCTTTGACTTCCGTCAATTCGTAAATCACCCGATTCTCAAAATCGTCCTTATATTCATAATCAAAATTAGAAAAAATACCATTGAACGGTTGTGATTTTTTTTGAATAAAACCTTCGCCCAAAACCAAACCGATTTTCCCCCAATCACCGTAAAAATATTCCTTTAATAAAGGAATAATTTTGTTCGCAAAAACGATGCGTAAATCGGCTAACGTATAGATATTCATCAAGTAAGCGTGACCGATTTGATGGTCTTTATCCAATAAAATTTCAATGCGTTGATTGATTGTTTTCAATAATAATTTCAAATTTATATTACCAATTTTGGGTAATAAATTCGGTTTTGCAGCCATTTCTTCAAAGAAAAAACGACGACGCAAAGCCGTATCCAACGCCTCAACGCTACGATCTGCGGTATTCATTGTACCAATTAAATACAAATTTGACGGAACGGAAAACGCCTGTTTTGAATAGGGTAGGAGGGTTTGCGTTGCCTCAGGTTTACCGCTTCGTTTGTCGGGTTCGATAAGCGTGATGAGTTCGCCAAAAATCTGTGCAACATTGCCACGACTGATTTCGTCAATAATTAAAACATAATTTTTATTCGGGTTTTGAGCCGCTTTTTGGCACAAGGTTTTGAAAATTCCGTCTTCAATTTCGTAATAAACTTGCTTATTCTCTTCCTTTGGTTTGATACCCTCAATGAAATCTTCGTAACTCATCGACGGGTGAAAAGTCACAAAAGCGATTTGCTCATTTTGTTGATATGCTTCATAACGTTCCTTCAATTTGGGACGATATTGCTGATTTTCAACCTCGACTTCAATCAAACTTTTGCCTTCAATTATCGCAATCGCATGATTCAAAGTATGGTAAGTTTTGCCAGTGCCAGGAGGTCCGAACAAGATAAGATTCAGCGGTTTACGTTCCTTTTTTCGAGTTTCGTAAGGTGGCAACGTTTCGTAAACGACATCTAAGGTTTCGATAATCGAAATCAAGGTTTTGTACTGCGATTCGGTTGCTTGAAAATTCGTACCGGGCAAACCAACATTAAACCGCTCAAACGCTTTGCTGTACAACATTTCTGAAGTAATTGGCTTATCCCAAAGGTTATATGCTACTTTCAAATGAACCCTCGAATCTTGATTTTCCAAAATCGTTTTATCCAAAAAATATGGCAATTCGCTCGCCGAAGGCGAAAATTCTGAAACGGCAGAATTGACTTCGCACAAAGCAAAACAACCAGCATTTTTGCCGCATTGCCACAAAATAACCTTATCGCCCTTTTCGATTCGATTCTTGTGAGAAACAACTGAAAAAGACGTTAGAGCTTCATTTTTTAAAGCATTGAGAACATCGAAAGTTTTGGGATTGACTTGAAAAATCCAGTAATTTGGCATTTTTGATATATTAAAATATTAGGATACACTCACTACTAAGAGGCAAAGAACGTAAAGAAAAGCCGTTGAATTGAATTTTTTTATGGCTCTTTGACAATTTCTGCAAAATTCGAATAAATTGAGATTTTCGTAACGGCTGTCTTTAGCTGCCGCAAGGGTTTTGAGACCTTTCGGAAGCTAAAGTAGCCGCTACGTGCAGAAATTGTCAAAGAGCTTTTTTTATTAAAGATTTATTCTTGTTGAACAATTAAAAAGGTGCAATTGAACCTTTTTAATTGTAAAAAAGCGAATTTAGTAAAAAGTCAGCGATTTAATTTTCAATTATAAAATACTCGTTTAAAGTCGTAACAAAATACACGGTATTTTTGTCTAACAAAAGAAATTTTGTGTCCCTTGAGAAACCTTAGCGTCTTTCGGGGTTAATAATCAAAATCAAACAAAAATGCTCAAAATTGCTTACGATTCAATTTACCAACATCCGTTGCCCAAAGGTCACCGTTTTCCGATGATTAAGTATGAATTGATTCCTGGACAATTGATTTATGAAGGTACGATAACCGAAGCCAATCTCTTTTCGCCAGAGCCTTTGGATGAGGCGACAATATTGACGACGCACGATGCTGAATATTGGCAAAAGCTAAAGAATTTAACGTTGACACCAAAGGAAATTCGAGTGACTGGTTTTCCGCTTTCGGCGGAATTGGTGCAGCGTGAAATTATGATTGCGAAGGGAACAATTGATTGTGCATTGTATGCTCAAAAGTTTGGTGTTGCGATGAATGTGGCAGGCGGAACGCATCATGCTTTTACGAATCGTGGCGAAGGTTTTTGTTTGTTAAATGATATTGCAATTGCAGCTAACTATCTGTTAAACAATAACTTAGCACGGTCTATTTTAGTCGTTGATTTAGATGTGCATCAAGGTAACGGGACGGCTGAAATTTTTCAAAATGAGAATCGAGTTTTTACGTTTAGTATGCACGGGGCGAATAATTATCCGTTGCGAAAGGAAAGGTCAGATTTGGATATTGGTTTGCCCGACAAGGCAAATGACCAGCTTTTTTTATCAACGCTTTACGATACTTTGCCTCGATTAATTGATAAAGTTGAACCCGATTTCATTTTTTATTTGTCTGGCGTGGATATTTTAGAAACCGATAAATTAGGTCGTTTGAGTGTGTCTATAGAGGGTTGTAAGCAGCGAGATAAGTTTGTTTTTGACCAATGTTTGAAAAATGAAATTCCCGTTTCCGTAAGTATGGGCGGTGGTTATTCGCCTCGAATTGCTCATATTATTGATGCACATGCAAATACGTTTCGGTTGGCTCAGGAGTTGTTTTTTTAATTTAATTCGTACCCAAAAACTAAGTCTTTCGTCATTGCGGTTCCGAGTACTTCTGGATAATTCACCAGTGCAACAAATCAAAATTTGGCTCTTTGACAATTTCTGCAAAATTCGAATAAATTGAGATTTTCGTAACGGCTGTCTTTAGCTGCCGCAAGGATTTTGAGGCTTTTCGGAATAAAGTAGCCGCTACGTGCAGAAATTGTTAAAGAGCCCAAAATTTTTTGATAGTTAAAAGATTGGCAATTGGACGGGCGACTTTAAGTCGAATGTCTAATACTCAAGTCCAAAATTAGGAAACACTTAAAAAAAATTATCAAGGACTTTTGAGTAAGTGCATTAGTTGCAAAGTCTGTGAATCTGAACTTTTACAAAAAAATGGGAACTTCTTAATTATCAAGCTTTTATGTTCACCAGATTATCCATGAGTAATTGGGGTGGTATTGAGGAAAATTAGATATTTTGGAGAATTTCTAAAATATTAATATTTAATATTTAGCTTCCCAATTTCCTCCTCCAATTTTTTCACACCTGTAAAAGTATAAGTAAATTGTAAAGCGACATAACTGCCATTAGAATAAAAACTACCCGAACCAACAGTTACTTCGTTGTTCCAAAGTGTGTACGTGCCTTCCAAAACATTGGACAGACCAAAATTGGCATTTAAACTAAAACCTATTAAATCTTTACTTTTGGTAATCCGTTGAAAACCGATACCTGCGAGCCCTGCAAAATAAGGATTATCGCCATAAAACGTCATTTTAATTAAACCTAAATCTTCGCCCTGACTCGGGTCGGCAGGATTGGAAGACAGATTAAAATCAACGTCAAGCGGGGCGTACCAACTCATCGTCATGCCGAGCCGAGCAAAAAGCCAATTTTTATCGCTGATGGCAATGCGAGGAACGATGGCTAAGGGGATTTCTACATAGATTTCAGGAATGCTTTGGCTACGATTAAAATCGGTGGGCAAACCAAACTCGTCAGCGTTGAGCTTGACTTCATAACGAAAGTTTTGTAAGCTCAAATTTGTACCAATTTCTAACCCTAAATTCGTAAAAGGATTAATGGTCAATGAACCGCCTGCGTAACCGCCATGACTTGCAAAAACATTCAAATTTCCTTGTGAAATAAAGCCTTTTTGGTGAATCTGATTTTGCAAAAAGCCGACTTGAAACGTGAGGTGATAATTATTAAATAATAAACTATTGGTTGCGTAATTTGACGTTTGAGCGGTAAGCGAAGTTGATATTAATACGACACAAATTGAGGTAATAATCTTATTCATCGGAAGTATTTTTAGGCGAAAAAGTAATGTATTGCAAACGTATCAATTATTTGTTTTCGTATTAATAATGGAAAATATTTTGAAATGTTATGTTTGTTGGGAATTATGAAAATCGCCTTCCGTAGATTTATAAAAATAAAAGGTAGAGGTTTTTATACTCGTTTCTAAGCCACTCCCCAATAAAAAAGCCGTATTGATTTATATAAATCAATACGGCTTTTTTACTTAAAAAATATTGGCATTTTTCAATTATTCATCATATCTCTATCGTCTTTGACCCGCTCTAAAGCTACGCCTAACCACATTCCTGCACGGATGATTAGTTTTATAGCTTCCTTAATATGTTCATCAATCCAAATATTTTCGGAATGATTTTGTTCCGAAAGTAAAATTTTTGCTTCTATTTCCAACTGGTCAATTCGATTGCGATAACTTTTGATCAAGCGAATCGGCGAAGTATCCGCATTGTCAATAGCTGGGCTTCCCTGCAATTCAGAGGTATTAATTAACACATCATTACTTGGATTTTTACTATGCCGATAAGGTGTTAAGCTGCCGAGTTCGTGCAGTACACGACCTAATTCCATTTTGGCTTCTTTCAAGTACGTCAGCGAACGCTCAATCTCAGCAGAACTGTGAAGGCTCTCAATTAATTCAAATAGTGCATTAATGTTTGCACGTAGATTTTTGATTCTGTCTGTCAAGGTTTAATCTTATTATCGTGTTTTACAAAATTGGTGAACAAATTTACACAACAATTTTTGTTTAATTCATTCTATTTATTCACTTATGAATTCAAAATTAATCCCATTTTCCGTGCATTCGCTCGTCTTCTCTTTTGATAACGTTAAAAACTCGTTTTACGAAGCCCATTATTGAAAGAAAAGTCAAATAACCGAAACTTAAAATAGTGTAAATCCAACTAAAAGTACCTGGTAGCCAAAGTGATGAAAATAAATAAGCGAACAGTAAAGAACCTGCTAACAAAGCGGCATAAGCCAAAAAAGAAGTGATCCAATATTTGTTTAAGTCTGTTGCGTTCAAACTGAAAATCGAGTTATAAACTGCAAAAAGTAACAAAAACGAACCTCCCGCAACGTAAGGAAAACGCTCACTTAAATGCGTTGCGCCAATGTAATTGGTAAATTTTCCGAAAATCATAAAAAGCACTGCACCACCTAAAGCCATTGCTGCGATAAGGTAGGGGTTCATCGCTTTTGCGAAAAACGAATTGTCGATATTATCTTGTTGTTCTTGCATAGTCTGTAATAAATTAAAAATCGCTATAATTGTTCAATAAATTTTAATCAAAGTAAGTACTTTTTTTAGAATTGTCTGGAAAAACGGTCATTAAATCAATAATTTTTAGATTATCAAAAAACAATTTATCTTTGGGTTGATTTTTATTTTCATCAATTTTTTTTATTTACATTAAATGAATACTTGGAGAGATAGATTACACGAAATTATTTTTGAAGCGGACACACCTGCTGGTAAAGCATTTGATGTTGTTTTGATGATATTAATTATGGTAAGTATTGTCGAAGTTATGGTCGAAAGTGTTAGTGAAATTGCACGAGAATATGGGCGATTTTTACTAATCATCGAATGGATTTTGACGATTGTTTTTACAATAGAATATATTTTAAGAATTATTGCGGTCAAAAAACCTTGGAAATATATCACCAGTTTTTATGGTGTGATTGATTTTTTATCTATTATTCCAAGCTTTCTAACGCTTATTATTACTGTTCTTCATGCAAAGTACCTTATCGTCATTCGAGCATTTCGATTGATTCGGATTTTTAGAATTTTCAAATTAGTAAGGTTTCTTCGAGAGGGGCAAACGATTCTGGTAGCGATGCGAGCGAGTTTGGCGAAAATTACGGTTTTTTTGACTTTCGTAATACTTTTAGTGCTGATTTTTGGCTCCTTAATGTACTTAGTTGAAGTCAATGCAGATTCTGGTTTTACGAATATTCCTCGCAGTATTTATTGGGCAATCGTTACGATTACAACGGTCGGTTATGGTGATATCGCACCAGCAACGCCCTTTGGACAATTTCTCGCTGCTATCATTATGTTGTTGGGATATGCTGTGATTGCAGTGCCTACGGGTATTGTTACAATGGAACTGGTCAATGCAAATAACAAAACCAACACACAAGCCTGCCCGTCTTGCAGTCGGGAAGGACACGACGATGATGCGGATTATTGCAAATTTTGTGGGGAAGAACTTTAGGAATGAATGCCTTATTTTTGATAAAATATAGATTTTGAGCGAACTTACTAAAATGATAAATAAACAGATGACAAATAACTAATAAATATGCTCACAATCAATAACTTATCGCTTTCATTTAAAGATAAACAAGTTTTAAAAAACTTGAATTTGACGATTGAAACGGGGAAAATAAATGGAATTATTGGCTTAAATGGTTCGGGAAAAACGACTTTATTAAATACTATTTGTCAAAATTTAAAACAACAAAATGGGACGATTCTTTGGCAAAATAAACCCGTGCATTTGCAACAAATCGCTTATTTAGCAACAAATAATTTCTTTTATGATAGAATGACTGGCGGCGAATATTTGCGATTTTTTCAGCAAAAAGAAAAGATTTTTGATATTGTACAGTGGAATGCTATTTTTGAATTACCGCTGAATAAATACGTCACCAGTTATTCGACCGGGATGAAAAAGAAACTTGCATTTTTGGGTATTTTGAGTCTGAATCGACAAATTCTGATTTTAGATGAACCGTTCAATGGATTGGATTTGGAAACTAACGAAATCATCAAACAAATCATTGAACAATTGAATAAAAATGGCAAAACCATCATCGTTACATCACACATTTTGGAAACTTTGACCACGATATGCAGCGAAATCCACTACTTAAACGATGGATATATACAGGAAACTTTCCGACCAAATACCTATAATCAACTATCAAAAGTATTCGATAATTTAAAAAATGGTAATCTAAAGACATTAATTGAGCAACTTTAAGGACTAAAATTTAGTTTTAGGAATCTGACTTTTATATATTATTGGTTATAAACCAAACAAATTATTCCCCAATTTTAGTTTAACAAATTATTCACGTACTAAATTAGATATTATGAAAAAGAAAAAATTACAACTGAAAGAATTAAAAGTCAAAAGTTTTGTTACAAACTTGGAGAATACAGAAATGAAAAACGCTAAAGGCGGTGTAAAAGCAGAAGATGAGGGGCGTGCAATTAAAATGAGTAACAATCATTTACCGTGGAATATCCGTGTTCATGCTTGGACTATTTCAGAGATTCGCAACGATGGCAGACCTTATAAGAACATTGAAAAGAGCGATGTTTAGACTTTTTTTCGTGATTTGGTATTCGGTAATTCGTATAATAACGTATTTAATAATGGGAAAAAATCACGAGTACCAAATCATAAAAAATGACTTTGTACTTCCTTTGCAAAGTCATTTTCATTTATTTTGCTATCGAGCCATGCCATAAAATTAAAATATCTAAAAATTGCTTTTTCCGATTCTTTTTCAGAAAGTATTTGTAATTCTACTTTTAATTCTACAAAAGCCGCTTTTTTTTCTTTTTTAGTTATTATATCTTTTGATTTACGAATGAATTTCAAAATTCGAGATTCAAATTCATAAAATCTATCTTGCTTTCGCAAATAACGATATGTCGAACGCAGCAGCGATTCCAATAATAAATTATTGCCTATTTCAAAATGAACAATCAAATTAATAATCCGAGCGACACTCTGTAAGTCTTGTCGTACAATAGTTTTAGGCATATCTAATAATTTGTTTAACCAAACCAAAGCCTCATTATAATCCTTTGAACCGAAATAAATATAGGCATAAAGCAAATAGAAATTTTCTTTAAAAATTTGTTTTTTAAAATTTGTCTTTTCTTCTTCTCGCTCTTGAATAATCTTTTTTCCTGTTTCAAAATTCCCATTTTCAGTATGCAAAATTAATTTATTCAAATAATATTGCGTAAAAATTTTAAAACTATCATCGACTGTTTTTGCTTTTACTCTCTTTAATTTTTCTAAATTTGCATCAACTTCACGATACAATCGTAACATTCCGCACGCAAAAATTTGATTATTAATCACCGAAATATAATGTGATGGATCTTCTTGAAGTCTTGTCGGATGGGTTTCAATTAGCTGAATTAATTTATTATTCTGCTCATAAAAACGTTGATAATCACCAATCGAATAATAATAATAACCATAACTTCGATGATACAAAATTTGTGACTGAACCGTTGGTATATCTACGCTTGGCAACAATAGTTTATTATCGAAAAAAGCTCTGAGCCACTGTTTTTTTTCTTCACTTCGCAGCGTTGCTTCCTTTTTGGATTGTATCAAAAGGTTAAAATAAATATTCCAATAATTAAATTCATTTTGTAATTTACCAATACAAATTTCTTCCTCTTGACTCAATCGTTCTAAATTTTTATCTAAAAACGAGATATCTGATTCGGCGTAAGCAATGCGTCTTTTCCACGAAATAATCTCTAAAATGACCAAAAATTGTTCGTATCGTTCTGCTACTTTTTTGGCTTTCGCCAATATTTCTTTCGCCTCGCCATAAAACGATCGTTTTGCTAAAACCCGAACATTCGCCAACATATTTTTGAGCTTATAATCTACCGAAGACTGCTCGTCATAACCTTGTAAACTCCGTAAAATTAATTCGTATAAGTAATTTTTTAATTCCGAAAATTTCCGAGTCTCAAAAGTTATTGTATTATAAATAGCTTGTTTGATCCTAAGTTCGTCATAACTTTCCTGCAAATCAATCGCATCAAAAAGCTGTAAATATTTAGCATTATTTGCATTTGTTTTTGACGCAAAAATTTTGAAATACCGCTTTTCTGAACCCGAAAGCGAATGAATCAAATCGAATAATTTAGGTGAAGGTGTCTTTGGCATGGTGCAAATTAATAATAAATAATGAGAAATATCACAAATCAGAAAACTGACCTATCTTTTAAATACGGATTTTTTAAACGCATTATCCCAACTATTTTTACATTAGGAAATAGAAAGAATAGAAATAATCAATTTATTCACTTAAAAATTGTTCGCTATGTCAATCGCACGTTCAAACACAGGAAAAAATATACCGCTTTCTCTGGCTTACACCCGTCAGCGTTCAATGCCAGCCATAAAACGTAAGCCGATGCGCCGCCCGATTTCTGAAAAAGTTGCTTTGCCAACGATGGAAGGGATTCATTTCGAGGAAGTTAAAAATATCATTTCTTTGGAAGCACAAGGAAATTACACCATGCTTTTATTGGATAATAAGCGCAAAATTTTGGTTTGTAAAACCCTTCGAGAAATGGAAGAATTGATTCGTTCGGAAGCCTTCGTTCGGGTTCACCGTTCTTACACGATTAATTTAAATAAATTAGCAAAATATATCAAAGGAAAGGGCGGCTATGTCGTAATGGACGATGGTTCGCACGTCAATGTGTCTGCCGGTCGCAAAAAAGAATTTATGGAAGCCTTAGAATTTTTCTTTTGAGTCGGATGATTTGAAAGTGTTCAACTTTTCGTAAAATGAAACGACGGCTAACTAAATTTCAAAAAGTCAATGTTAATTTGTCAGCTGTCGCCTTATAAAAGAGCCGCTCATTAATTCATAGAAACTACTATAAATCAACGATTTATAGTAGTTTCTCATTTTGCATAAAAATTAAAATAATCGTTCAATTCTATTTTTTTGAATCGCCTGCCAAGCCATCGTACAAACCAGTTCTGCCGCTTTATTCAAATAAGCAAAACGTTTATCGGTCGTCAAACCTTTGGCGTAGCGATAATAAATTTGTTGAGCGATGACGGCAATTTTGAATAAGCCAAAAGCGTAATAAAAGGTCAAATTATCAACGGAACGCCCACTTTTTTGAACGTACATTTCTACGATTTCACTGCGAGAAGGGTTGCCTTCAAAAACGGTTGGCGAAGGTAAGTTTTTGGCAATCAACTCATTATCGGAACTCATCGACCAATAAGCCAACGAAGTACCCAAATCCATCAACGGGTCGCCCAACGTACACATTTCCCAATCTAAAATCGAAGAAACTTCCGTCCAAGTATTATCTTTAAAAACGACATTATCGTATTTATAATCATTATGAATCAAGCTAAAATCATATTGAGTCGGTTGATTTTCAGCGAGCCAACCCATGACTTTATGAGCCACAGGAACATCTTCCGTTGCTGCTTTCACATATTGTTTACTCCAGTTCGTGACTTGTCGATTGACGTAACCTTCGGGTTTTCCCAAGTCGCCCAAGCCTAATTTTTCGTAATCTAATTGGTGTAATTCTACAAAAGTATCCAACCAGCTATTGGCAATAATCGGAAACTCAGCGGCAGGAATTTGACGGTTTTTCGCCTCTTTAAAAGACAAAATAATACCCTCTACTTTTTCCATGATGTAAAAAGATGCACCAATAATTGATTCGTCTTCCGTATAAGCCAAAGCCTCTGGAGCTTTTGAAAACCCACGGTTTAAGCCCGAAAGCACCTTGAATTCTCTCCCCATATCATGCCCTCGTTTTATCGCTCCGACGGGCGGACGGCGTAAAACATACGATTTATTTTCTATTTCTAATAAATAAGTCAAATTAGAAAAACCATTAGAAAATTGCGTCACACCAAGTTCACTGGTCGCATCTACAATCAACTTATTCGCTACTAAAAACGCCTTTAACGGGACTTCATTTAAAGATTCTCCTTGTCGTGTATTTTGCATATTTTTGGTTTAATTGATTGATTAGTGATTGGTAATTAAGTCTGAATATTGGAGTGCTTCGCCTTTAAATTAGTTTCTCTTTGACAATTTCTGCAAAATTCGAACAAATTGAGATTTTCGTAACGGCTGTCTTTAGCTGCCGCAAGGATTTTGGGACTTTTCGGAAGCTAAAGTAGCCGCTACGTGCAGAAATTGTCAAAGAGCCAAATTAGTTTCTAAAAAGTGCTAAAATTGTGTAATGGAAATATATTGAACACATTATCACTAACGACTAATCCTCGGTTTTCCATATTCATAAACGACCTCAATATAAGGAGAACGGGACATACTTCCAGGATTTAAACCAATTTTTCCTTCTGGAATCGGTTGATTTAAGTCATCAAAATAAGTTTGCCAAATTGCGAAAGTACGGTCGGTGTTTGGTGCTTTGAATGTCATTTTAGGCGTTTCAAAAATCGGTTTGTTTTTATTTGCATTTTGAAAAGCTAAGTGTATTAATTCAGAACAATAAAAACTATCATTTTCGATATTAAAAACAAAATCATAGGTCGCATTCATTTTAGAATGAATAAAAATAATCGCTTCAGGAATAAGGTTTTTATATTCAGATTTCAAACGACCGACTACAACTTTAGGTTTATTTTCGGTATCAAAACTTCGATTCAAAAAGCTATCTAATGGCGTAAGCACAACACCCACGCTTATTGCTTCCATAACTTTTAATTCTCCATTTTCATCTTTCATCAATAAGCCAACATGAGAAAATTCATAGCCGTTCACGCCTTCCGTCACCGCTTCGATGGCTTCACAAAACGCACCGCAATCACTATCTTGAAAGAGTAAATCACCTTCTTGAAGTTGGAAAGAAGGAGTATCCGAACAAGCTAAAAAAAATATACTTGAAATTATTGAAAAATAAAAAAATCTAAAAAGCATCTATTAATTGTGTTTAAGCGTTTAAGTTGTAGTTATTAAAACCTTTGTAATTAATTGATAATCAACATTATATGTTCAGAAGAGTTTGCAAAAGGTCTTTAAAATCTTCATCGTTTCGCATCATTCGTTGTATTGAAATGAAGCCTTTATTTTTAAATTTTTTTATCTTTTCTTGCATGGTTCGTACTAATTTTTGAAAATGAAATGCCATAAATGAAAATCTTAAAAATTTAAAAGTAAATTTGTCTTTATCAGTAGTTCTACTTTCTTGAATTTTTAAAACATGCTTTATTGTTTTGAAAAACTGCTCTATATAAGTTCTTTGAAACCAATGCCTTCGTAAGGTTTTTCCTTTGATATCCTTAGAAGGACTATAAATTATACTTACTCTTGTAGAATTGTTTAAACGAAAAGCAAGTAATGTTACTATTTTATTTCTCGATGAATAATTCCCTCTAAATCGATATACAAAAGGTTTTTGTTTGTCTTTAGGTAACATGTTTTGTTCTTCATTATGTGCTATTTCTAAAGGTAAAAAGATCGTTTCTATCCATTCTTTAAGTTTTATTTTCTTTCCATCTATCTCAAAATTGTGATTTTTGTCAGGAACTCCAATATAATTCAAATCTTGTTCTTCACAAGAATCAATAAAATATTTATTGTTGAAACCACTATCAACTGTAAGGTTTAGAGTTTTTAATTCTATTCCGTTGTCTTCTAATCCTGCCTTAAATGCTCCAAAACGTTCTATTAATTTAATTGCTGTCATTATCGTAGCACCATATTTATCTGCGTCTGCTTTTTTACCTTTTCTTACATATTCAAAATATAATGGATAATAAATTCCGTCTATAACAATACCAAGGCAAGCATTTTTAAAACCATAAACCGTACTTTTTGTTTGTCCGCTATAAAAGCAACCAAAAAAAGAATTGGTTTTTTCTCCTAAATTAAAAGTATTTAACCATTGCTTAAATACACTTTCGTCTAACACCAGCGTTACCAATTCTCGTGAGAAAGAACTCGAATCTTTTTTACCTAATTCTCGTAGTTTTTCGGATATATTATATTCAAAACATTTTTCAAACATCTTGATTATTTGATTGATTATCAGCTTATTATACAGTAAATTAAATTGCCTGCTTTGATTATTACTTTTTAAATCATATTCTAATAATATTGAATTTAAAGTAGGTAAATCTACGGTATGACCTAAAAAAAAATCAGCATAAATTTTTCAAATTGCTTTTGCTGTTTGTAATTTAATTTCTCATCTTCAAATATATCTGAAAGGTTCGTAAGAACATTAACCGATTTAGAATAATCACCTTTAAAATATTTTTTTACAATTTTCTGTAACGATTTCTTAAAATCTTTTCTTATCATTGTACTGCATGTTATTTATTAAAAGGGCAAAGATACCTTTTGCAAATAACTTTTGCCGTAACTT
>Ga0136555_1000370_pt1 | contig 18312 bp, 18 predicted proteins | sample AntRauTorckE5432_FD_104927 | JGI IMG/M metagenome (GOLD analysis project Ga0136555, IMG submission 104927) | Saline lake microbial communities from Rauer Islands, Antarctica - Metagenome Torckler E5 #432 | ecosystem: Environmental > Aquatic > Non-marine Saline and Alkaline > Saline | place...
AACTCATCGATGAATCCCGGGCTGATAGTGATTTCTACCTACTTTTATCTGTTTCGGCCTTTATTACAACTATTGGACTTCTGATGGACAACTCCATTGTTATTGTGGGGGCGATGCTGGTAGCTCCGATTCTGTTTCCGATTCTGGCACTAGGGCTCGGAGTCGTTACTGACAGCTTCGAGGCTATTCGTCGTGCCATCGGTATCTTGATAAAGACACTACTGACTGGTGTGACTGTTTCTTTTATTACAGCATTTCTTATCGGCACCTCATCACTGACCGAGCAGCTTAATTTACTAACCAATCCGGACCTTCTCCTGTACTTTTTCATATCATTTGCTGCCGGTATTGTTGCTAGCTATACATGGATAAGTGAGGATACCGCCATGACACTGCCGGGTGTTGCTATCTCGGTTTCCTTGGTTCCACCACTATCTGCTATTGGTGTTTCCTTGGCGCTACTATCAACAGAACTTCTTATTGGATCTATGTTGCTATTTTTGGCTAACCTATTCGGAGTTGTACTGTCCAGCGTGATTATATTCACCCTGTTTCACCTGTCGGAAATAAGAGCATACCAAGACCAAAAGATTGAGGAAGAGGTTGAGGAGAAAGAGGCAGCTGTCGAGGAATCTTCCCAAAAAGAAGGGGATGAAAATGCGTCAACTGTGCAGTAATAAGAGTTCGTTACAAATAAAGAACGCAGCAGTATTACGTAATCCTATGAGCACCTCAAAAGAAAATTCTAAATCAAAACCATCTGGCAGTGAGTGGTATCAGCTTTCCGCCGATGGTGTGGCCGAGAAGTTGTCTGTTGATACAAAAAATGGTTTGGATGAGGATGCAGTCAGTGGGTCTCGTCAGCTACATGGAGACAATAGTCTTACTGAGGCAAAGCAAATCGGTGTATTTGGGCGAATCTTCAAGCAGTTCAAGAATCCGCTAGTTTCAATTCTGCTTGTAGCAGGACTGATTACGCTTGCTATTGGGCATCTCGTAGATACCGCTGTAATATTTGTGGCGCTGGGAATTAATGTCATCATCGGCACGATTCAGGAGGGTCGGGCCTCCAATGCGTTTCAGGCGCTTGATAATAGTCAAAGCAAGGAGGCGACAGTCATTCGCGGCGGTCGAAAGCATGTCATCTCGGCCGAGGAGCTGGTGGTTGGTGACATTGTTGTACTAGAGTCTGGTATGTATGTACCAGCTGATATGCGTCTCATCAGCGAGAATAATCTGGAGGTGAATGAGGCGGCATTGACCGGGGAGTGGATGGAGGTAGCCAAGAATGCCGAAAAAATAACGGATAATCAGCCAGTTACTGGCCGGAAGAACATGGCCTACAAAGGGACACTGGCGGCCTCCGGAGATGGTCGTGGGATTGTGGTTAGTGTCGGAGACGAGACCGAAGTGGGAAAGATTGCCCAGGAGCTTGCGGTCGGCCCAGAGTCAGAAACGCCGATTCAGCAGCACATGAAAGGGTTGGCACTTTTTGTAGCAATCATCTCAGTCGTGGCGGTGATAATTATATTTGCTCTTGGAGTTATCCGTGGTGAGTCACTCATAGAAATGCTGGTTTTTTCGATTGCGGTAGCGGTCAGCGTGGTACCGGAGGGTTTACCAGCAGCCGTGACGGTAGTGCTGGCGCTGGGGATGCAGAATATTCTGGATCGTGGTGGTCTGGTGAAGAATCTGCGCGCTGCTGAGACGCTGGGTTCAACTACCATAATTCTTACTGATAAGACCGGAACGCTGACACAGGCCAAGATGGTGGTATCCAACCTCCTAAGCTTCGATACATTTTCTGATGAAGGAAAGGCCGCGTCTGACGGAGAACTATCATCCCTGCAGCTGCATCTGCTTGATGGCGCTGTCACCTCATCAAGTGCGTATGTCGAACAGTCCGATGATGGGCCTGTTGTCCGCGGCGAACCCATCGAGCGCGCCTTAGTAACCCGGGGCTTGGAGGCTGATTTTAATAAAACCAACATCGACGGTCGGCGTAAGGATCTGCTGGCTTTCAGCTCGGAAAACCGCTTTGCCGCCAGCCTGTCATCGGCTAAGTCCGGTGATAAGAAGGAACAGAATGAACTTTTTGTGAGTGGAGCACCCGAGGTTGTGCTGGAGCATTCAAGCCAGGTTCGTACCGAGGATGGTGAAGTACCGCTGGATGACAAGCTGCGTCAGCAGATTACTGATCTTCAAAACACAAAAAGCGCTGAAGGCAAGCGACTGATCGCCATAGGTTACAAGCCAAATGCTGGAGACAAGATCGACCGCGCGAAGGAGGGCAGGCCTGCCGACGGTCAGATATCCGACCTGATCTTTCTGGGGCTTATCTCCTTTAGTGACCCGGTCCGAGAGGATGTGGCCGAGTCCATCGCCCAGGCCAAGTCAGCCGGCGTGCATATCATGATGGTGACTGGCGATAATCCCGAGACGGCTAACTTCATTGCTCGTGAGGCCGGGATTATCTCTGCAGATTCTGAGACCGAGCCACTTACCGGTTCGGATCTGGAGGGCATGAGTGATGAAGAGGTTGTCGAGGCGGTCAAGACCAGATACGTTTTTGCTCGTGTCTTACCCAACCAGAAGCTACGGCTGGCAAAGCTCCTACAGGGGAGGAATGAAGTCGTGGCCATGACCGGGGATGGGGTGAATGATGCCCCTGCCCTGCAGGCTGCAGACATTGGTGTGGCTGTTGGCTCCGGAACCGAGGTTGCTAAAGAGGCATCAGACCTGGTGTTACTGGACGACAGCTTCTCCATTATCGTGGCTGCCATCGAAGAGGGTCGTCGAATTATCGATAATCTAAAGAAGATTATTGCCCACCTGCTGTCTACCAGTTTTGGTGGACTTTTCCTTATCGGTGGTGCTTTGGTTACCGGGCTGCCGATTCCGATTCTAACGCCGCAGATTCTTTGGGTGAATATTGTTGAAGGTGGGCTCCTGACATTTGTCTTTGCCGCCGAACCACCAGCCGGTGATGTAATGAAGCGAGACCCTAAGGATGCTCGGACCAGGAACCTCATCAGTAAACCAATGAAGTGGCTGATTGGTATCAGCGGAAGCATCACCGGTATCGCTGCTTTTGTTATTTACGTACTGCTAAACCAGCAAGGTATCGCCATCGAAACCATTCGCACTATTATGTTCGTAATTCTAACCATTGATGCACTCTTGTTTGTGGTAGCACTGAAGGATTTCTATAAGCCAATTTATAAAATTAATTTTTCCAATAATAACTTCCTGTTTATATCGCTCGGGCTCAGCCTGCTGGCCCTTTTTGGTGCCATCTTCTTTGCGCCACTACGAGATTTACTTAGCCTCACCATGCTATCCGGCAATCAGTGGCTGCTTTTGGGTGGGGTAGCAATATTTGATCTGGCTGTGGTTGAGATTGCGAAGTATGTCCTGTTTCAGCGCAAGAAGGGTAAGTGATACAATGGGAACATATGGAGATAACACTCACAGTACTGATAATTCTGCTGGTCGTTACGATCGCTACTCATATCGGAGTAGCCTGGTTTTTCAGTCGTTCAACTGGTGAAGATACTGCTCACAAAGCCCTTCAAGAGCGTCTAAGTGACCTTTCACGACAGCTTAACCAGCAGATCGGTGAACAGACCCGAACCATGGATAACAAGTTAACAAAGACAGTTGAGTCGCAGTTTTCTCAGTCACGAAAGCTTATCCAGAACATCACAAAAGAAATTGAGTCGGTAAAGGAAACCAACAAGGATGTGCTGGACATTACCGAGACGCTGAAGGATCTCGAGAAGGTGCTTTCCAACCAGAAGAAACGTGGGTCCCTCGGCGAGGCTGGTCTGTCGCTGATTCTTGAAAATCTTCTGCCGCCGAATGGCTTCGAGCTGCAGTACTCCTTTGAAAATGGTGAAGCCGTCGATGCCATCATCAAGGCCAAGGACGGAATCATTCCGGTGGATGCCAAGTTCTCCTTAACAAATTACCAGCGCCTGATGGATGAAGAGGACGAGGAGAAGCGAGCAGTGATTGCCAAGGAGTTCAAAAATGATCTTAAAAAGCGCATTGATGAGACATCCAAGTACATTCGTCCCAAAGAGAATACACTGCCGTTTGCGATGATGTTCATTCCGGCCGAGGGTGTCTACTACGACCTGTTGGTCAACAAGGTTGGTTCTGCCGGCACCAACACTCGTAATCTGATTGAGTACGCGCATGAGAAGAGTGTCGTCATTGTTTCACCAACAACATTAGCAGCGTATCTGCACACAATTCTGCAGGGGTTGCGTGCGTTTCGTATCGAGAAGAACACCGAACGTATTCAGGAGGGAGTGGAAGCGCTGCGTACCCATCTCGAGGCCTACGAAGACGTACACCAGCGGCTGGGAAGCAATCTCAATACAGTGGTTAACCACTATGATGATTCCAGTGTTGCGTTACGTGGTATCGGTCGTGATGTACGAAAAATAACTGACGGTGACTTCGAGATTGATGGGGTTGAGGTAGAGAATCCTAATCTAGAAGAACTAAATGAATAATTGACACCGATACTAATCTTTAGTAAAATACTACTTGTACCTGAGTAAATGGCATGATATCGCGGGGTGGAGGAATAGTATCCCGCTTCAGCGGGACTCATAATCGAAATTATGTTTGTTTATATTCTGTACAGTGCTTCGTATGACAAGTATTATATTGGTCATACGAATGATATGGATCGTCGCATAAACGAACATAACGGTGATGACGCCGGTTGGACAAAATCTTATCAGCCTTGGGAGATTGCTCACAAGGAAAGATGCTCAGATCGTTTAACTGCTATAGAGAAGGAGAAGTACCTGAAGTCTCTTAAAAACAAAGAAAGGTTACAAGACTATATCGCGGGGTGGAGGAATGGTACCTCGGGAGGCTCATAACCTCCAGGTGCGGGTTCAAATCCCGCCCCCGCAACAATAATATACAAAGAGCTAGCCCTTGCGGCTGGCTCTTTGTTTTTATATCTAGACTACGTAGAAGTAATTGTTATTATGATGTATAGGTATTACTTATTAATTTCACCAATATATGAAAGGATATATCGGAAATATAGAAGATGAAACAATTGCAAATACAGATTACCGACGTGTGCTTTACACATCCCGTTACTCTCAGCTTGTTCTGATGAGTATTGAACCTGGAGACGAGATTGGTTCAGAAGTTCATGGTCTGGATCAATTTATTAGAATTGAGCAAGGCGATGGTAAGGCAATTCTGGATGGACAAGAGCATGAAATAGGGGCAGATGATGCTGTTGTTATTCCGGCCAGTACAGAACATAATGTTGTAAATACTGGTGATGACGTTATGAAGTTATACTCAATTTATTCACCACCAGAGCACAAGGAAGGAACTGTTCATGAAAATAAATCTGATGAAACCGAGGAACATTTCGATGGGCAGACAACTGAATAACTAAAAGTATCAAAAAAATATTATGAAAACGAGTAAAATTGCCACAATAACACTCATAATTCTCATTGGAGCCGTCGGGATTGGTTTGGTAACTAAAAGCTTAAATAGTTCGGAAGGAAAAAATTTCCAGCGTAATCTGGATAAGTCTCAGCAACACTCAGAGGCAGGTACATATAGCAATTCTTCTGAAAATACACGTCTCGAAAAGAGGAATTGCTTAGCAGACGAGTGCTTAATTGTTGATGATACATCTGCAAGTACAGAGGATTTACCCGATACTGTTAAAGAGGCTTTGGGAAAAGCCATTGATGATGAATATAAAGCGCTCACAACTTATCAGGTAATAATGGATGAGTTTGGTAGGCAGCGACCATTCAGTATCATAGCTAGATCAGAACAGATGCACATAGCTTTGCTGCAGTCTGTATATGACAAATATAATCTTAAAGTACCGGAGAATCAATACTCTGGAACGATACCAGCCCCTGATTCTATCCAAGCCGCTTGCACAGCCGGCGTTGAAGCAGAAATTGAGAATGCTTTCCTCTACGAAGAACAGCTGCTACCAGCTGTTCAAGAAGAATACCCCGATATACAACGTGCTTTTGAGAGATTGATGAATGCATCACAAGAGCGTCATCTCCCTGCATTTCAGCGGTGCAGTTAGGAGAGTTGTAAATCATGGCACAAAAAGAAGGAACGGTGTATAAGGCAAAATCAGATGAGGCTGAGGAGCATTTTAATGATGTAACAACAGAGTAAGTTAATTCAACAATGGTCCAGACATAATATTTTGGGGTATGTAATATTGTGAAATACATTATCAGTATCGGTGCTACAATATGTCTATATACCTTCTATGTTTACCTGGATCAGAAACAACAAAATCATCACTGCAGTGACGGTAATAGCTGTTGCTGGCGGTGTAACGTATTATGCATCCTTAGGTTCAGATGCTCTGGATGAAATTGAGACTGCATCAGTTCAGCGTCAGACGGTTCGGAATATTGTGTCTGAAACCGGTGTTGTCGAGGCAGTAGACAAAGCCACTATCGGTTTTTCTGCAACGGGTCGCCTAGAAGAACTACTTGTTCAGGAGGGTGATGAGGTACAGGCAGGGGATGGTCTGGCAAGACTGCAAAGCAGCTCTGCAGAAGCATCTCTAGAGCAGGCACAAGCAAACCTCTCTCGAGAAGAGGCAATTCTTTCTCGTCAGCTTTCGGTAGATGAAACGAGCGTTGCTGCTGCACAGGAAAAGGTTGCAGCTGCTGAGGACAATCTCTCTCAGGTGATACAGACACAGAATGAGCTCGTTCGGTCAGCTCGAGAAAATTTGTATACTTCTAGCCTAGAGCCGTATCTAGCAGAAGGAGAAGATGAAAGAACAGATGAAGATTTTACTCCACCAACGGTTACTGGTACATACCAAGAAAGAGAATCAGGTGAGTATCGTCTTGATTTGTACCGCTCTCAAGCCCCTTCTGGATGGTCCTTTCGGATTAGTGGTTTAGAGTCAGACATCGGACGGGTTTCAACAACTCAGCCGCAACCACTCGGAACCCGCGGGCTTTTCGTAACATTCCCGGAAAATTTTGCGGCTGGCCTTGATATTCAGTGGGTTCTAGAGATACCGAATACTCGCTCAAGTGGATATACATCATTGTTGAATACACTGGAGCAGGCAGAAAATAACCGTGAGTCTTCCATAACAACTGCTGAAAATAATCTTGATGATGCGCAGGCTGCTCTGGCACAGGTGCGTAGTCAGGCAGAATCTGACGCAGATAAAGAAGAGATATTTCGTGTTACTAGTCAGCAGGCAGCCGTCTCTGCGGCCAGAGCACAGGTGCGCCAGGTTCGTTCGGTTCTTAATGACAGAATACTTCATGCTCCGTTCGATGGAGTAGTTACAGATATCAGTATTAATCTTGGTGAAAACGTATCAGCAGGTCAACCGATAATGTCAATAATGTCTAATGATCGGCTTGAAATATCCGTCAATGTACCCGAGGTAGACAGCTCATCAATCAGTGTTGGAAATCCTGTTGAGATTACGTTGAATGCATATGATGATAAGGTTTTTGCTGGTTCAGTGACTGCCATGTCGCCCGCCGCGCAGATAACGGAGGGTGTAAGAACTGTTGAAATAACTATTTCATTTACAGATGACAATATTCCGATTCGATCCGGGCTCTCTGCTGACGTAGACATAACTGCTCGCGTAGCTGAGAACGTTTTGGCCATTCCGGGCCGAGCCCTTCAACGAGATCCACGTAGTCGTGATGATTATGTATATGTACGTGAGGATAATGGAAGTTATAAGCGCCGCTTGGTAACCACCGGTATTCGAGCTAGTGACGGGATGGTAGCTATTCTTTCTGGTTTATCAGAAGGAGATGAGGTGGCAACATTTATTAGCAGCGAAGCTCGTGCTCAGCTAGAAAATGGCGAGACCGAAGAGTGATATGGCGTTATTTGATATTAAAAATTTACAAAAGACCTACTTTTCAGAGGGTGTTGATACCTACGCACTTCGAGATGCTACATTTTCTATAAATAAAGGAGAGTTTGTTTCTATCATGGGTCCGTCCGGATCAGGGAAGTCAACATTACTGCAGCTTCTGGGGTTTTTAAATAATCCAACCAGCGGTTCGTATCATTTCGAAGGTCGTAGTTGGAATGATTACGATGAGGAAGAGTTGGCACAGCTCAGGAATGCACGTATAGGGTTTGTGTTTCAGACATTTAATTTACTACCGCGGAACACAGTGTATGAAAATGTCAGGTTACCACTTCTTTACTCGGATCGACCTGAGGATGAATGGGATGATCGAATTAAAAAAGTTATAGAAGAAGTTGGTCTGCAGGATCGAATCAACTACGAAACATACAAGCTTTCTGGTGGGGAGAAGCAGCGCGTTGCCATTGCGCGTGCACTAGTCAACGAACCAACTGTTGTCTTTGCAGATGAACCAACTGGAAATTTGGACTCAGAATCAGGACAGGCAGTAATGGCAGCCATTGAACGACTTCATTATGATTTGGGTACAACAGTTATTTTGATTACGCACGAAACACATACTGCTGAGCACGCAAATCGAATGCTGAAGCTTAGAGATGGAGAGATTGTTAGTGATGAGAAGATTGAGGTGAGTCGTCGAGCCAGTACTGATTTCGAAAAATAAGTATGAAATTTAAATACAGTATAAAGACAGCTTATAAAGGACTGCGAACAAACAAATCGCGGAGTTTGCTGACAATTCTCGGTATTGTTATTGGAGTTGGTTCAATTATCATAATCACGGCACTTGGTAGTGGTGCACAAAATCTAATTCTTGGAGAGATTAACAGTCTTGGGGCTGACACAGCCGTGCTGCAACCTGGATCCGGAGAGGGCTTTGATCCGGCTGAGGCCTTGTTGGCGAAGTCTATTACTGAGGCTGACTACGATGCTATACAGAAACCACAGAATGTTCCAAATCTACGAGCTGCAATGCCCGTGGTGGCCGTATCTGGAAGTGTTTCCTATCGCGGCGAAACGTACCGCCCAATGATTATGGGTGGTGACGCAGATTTCTTTATTGATGCTTTTGATGTGTATCCGGATGAAGGAGTGCCGTTTCAATCAGCAGATATAGATGCAAATGCTCGAGTTTCAATCATTGGTAAGGAGGTAAAGGATGAGTTGTTTGGATCAATCTCTCCAATCGGTGAGATGATCACGATAAAAAACCAGCGGTTTAGAGTTGTGGCCGTGTTTCCGGCCAAAGGACAGGTTGCGTTTATTGATATTGATAACTTGGTTATGGTCCCGTACACATCAGCCCAAGCCTATCTTTCTGGAGATGATTACCTTACCGAGATTGTTATGAAAGCTGATTCCTCAGAAAATATCAATAAGCTGGTATATGATGTCGAGTCTACGATTCGTGAGACACATGGAATAGAGCCAGGCGAGGAGGATGACTTTGCAGTCCGGACCCAGCAGGCGTTAATAGATCAGATTTCAACTGTGATTACAATTTTGACATCATTTCTGGCTGCGATGGTGGCTGTGTCCTTGGTCGTTGGTGGCATCGGGATAATGAATATTATGCTGGTGTCGGTTACCGAGCGTACTAAGGAGATTGGTCTACGTAAGGCACTTGGAGCCACGAGATCAGATATTCAGCTTCAGTTTATTCTCGAAGCCGTAATGCTGACTGGTATCGGTGGAATTATCGGCGTGTTTTCCGGCGCATTCATTGCCTGGATGGCATCCTTTGCGCTATCAACATATGTCGTATCAGGTTGGGTTTTTGTCTTTCCTGTTTCCGGCGCACTGATTGGATTCGTTGTTTCGGCATTCATCGGCCTACTTTTTGGAATATATCCAGCCAGAAAGGCAGCAGACAAGAGCCCAATAGAGGCACTTCGATACGAGTAAATATTTATGCAGATTCTACTAATAACAATCGCTGCACTGGCTTTATTTTCCGGAGGGTATTACCTCGAGACAGCCTTTAGCAGCAAGAATCGTCTTCAGTTCCATTTGGCCGGCCTTGCAATGCTGGCTGGGGTGGTGGTTTGTGTACTGATACTTGAGTATCAAATGCTTAGAATGTGGTATATATTCATACTTCTGTCTATTCCTACCTCTACTGGCTATATAATTGCTTCTACGGGATCTATCAACAGATGAGCGCTGATATTTTTATGTGTGGGCTTACAATATATATTAGGCTTATTAGTTATTTAATTTATATATGAAATCTTTTACTAAAATGGGAATTGTAACCGGGCTTCTGCTGACCTTTGCATTGGTTGGTGGTATCTCGGCACAAGCACAGAGTGATGAAGACTCAATAACTGAACAGCTTCAAGAGCAGGTACAACAGCTGCAGGAGCAGGTTGCTGAGCTTCAGGAGCGACTTCAGAGCATGCGTAATGATTTTACAGATGACTCGGATGATGCAGATGAAGATGATGACAATGATGAAGCAGTATTCGGGGAGAGGCTAAGAATGGGGGATCGTGGTAACCGTGTGCAGCGTCTACAGGAATTCCTGGCACAGGATCCTGATGTGTATCCAGAAGGACTAACAACTGGTTACTTTGGCCCATTGACATCACAGGCTGTTGCTCGATTACAGCAGCAGATTGGAGTTCCTAATGATGGGGAATTAAATCGACAAACAATCAGGAAGATTCAAACTATGATAAATGGTGCTGGTAATTCAGGTGTTACACCACCAGGTCTTCTACGTGCTCCGGGTATTCAGCGATTATTTGGAGATAATTTACCGTCACTGGATGATGATGACGAAGATTCTGATGACAATGAGGACGAAGAAGCGGATGATGACTCATCACGTCGCGGTCCAGATTTAAATCGACTCAATATCCCAGAAGAATTGAAGGAGCGTTTACGAGCTATTTTTGATCGATTTAAAAATGACGATGATGATGGAGACGATAGTGACGATGACAATGAACTTGAAATCGAAGTAGAATTTGAAGATGGGGAAGCAAAAGTGGAAATAGAATTTCCTGATGGAAGTGAGGAAGAATTCACCCTAGCTTTAACTGACAAGAATGATGCTGTAGATGAAATAGTATCTCGTACTGATTTGACCAAAGAAGAGATAGAGGCAGTTATTAAGTTTGATGACGATGATGACGAGGAAGACGAGGAAGATGAAGACGACACAGAGAGTGACGATGATGATAATGAGTAAAGATAGAGCCTCAGGTAAGATGAAAAGCCCCGAAAGGGGCTTTTTTCTTGAACTAAAGCGTTGCGCTCGCTATACTGTGAGGGGTAAAGAAGTCGGGGTAGCTCAGTTGGTTAGAGCACAGCACTCATAAAGCTGAGGTCGTGGGTTCAAATCCCACCCCCGACACAACGAGCAAAGCGAGGAAGTGAAGGGGAGAGAGTACATTTCTGCGTCTTGTGTGGATTTGAACCCTTAACGATTTCTATTTTCTTTTTCCTGCTATTTATAGTAAGATAGTAGTCGTTTACAGGATGGTATTATAGTTACTGTAGATTCATTAAAATTTGCGGGCGTGGTGTAGTCTGGTTAACACATTCCCCTGTCACGGGAAAGATCGACGGTTCAAATCCGTTCGCCCGCGCATTACATAAAAACGGCTCCGTAAACGGGGTCGTTTTTCTTTTAAATACATGGTGCGGATTCGAACCCTTGAAAGGGTCGGAAAACGATAGTTTTCCGTGAAGAAGAGTAATCCTTTGTTACGTAGCATGCTACGTAACAAAGGATGTTGAGAACCGTTGGTTCTTAAAGAGGAGGGAAGCGACGACGTGAATGTTCCGTTCGTCCGCGTAGACGAAAATAACCCTTAGGTAGGGGTTATTTTTTTATAAAAGAAATTGGAATTTGAACTGGTATAATGGTAAATATGAACCTACTGGTACTTATTGATTATCGCGGTACTTTCTACTCCTCGACAAGGAAGCGTGGGGGATCAATGGATGTAGAGAAATTAAAAAATTTATTTATATCAAGAGGCTACAAAGTGCTTATAAAAAAGTTTAGTGATCTTGATTTTAGGAATGAGAATTATCAGAATTGGTTTGTTCTATATCAGTCTTCTGAGGATCCGGATTTGAAATATAAAGATTATATTGAGGACGTTTTACTGGGCTTGGAAATGCAGGGTGCTAAATTGATACCAGATTTCTTCAAATTTCGTGCCCACCATAATAAGGTTTTTATGGAGATAATAAGAGATATTAGCCAAGACAAAAATATAAAAGCCATAGATTCTGAATACTACGGTGTGTTAGAGTCATTAGCTAACAAATCCACGCGTGTGTATCCACAAATTATAAAGCCAGGATCAGGATCGAAAAGTAAGGGAGTTAGTCTAGTTAATTCCTTCACTATCTTAAAAAGAAAACTAAGGTTTATCTCTCAAAGCAAGGCTTGGTTATTTAACTTTAAACATTTTATAAAAAACGTAGTTGATGGTATGGGATACAGAAAAATGTCTAATTACCGTAACAAGTTTATAATTCAAAATTTTATTCCAGATTTAAACGGTGACTATAAAATACTGTTTTATTCAGAAAAATGTTACGTACTTCGCAGAAAAAATCGCCCCAATGACTTCCGTGCTAGTGGGAGTGGTAACTTGGAATTTCCAGAAAATCCACCAAAAGAATTACTGGATTATGCGTATGCCGTCTTTAAAAAATTCAATGTTCCGTTCGCTTCATTTGATGTGGCCTTTAATGATGATTTTTACTTATTAGAATTCCAGTTTGTTAGCTTTGGTCAGTATGCGCTTGAAAAATCTCCACACTATTTTAGAAAAACTGCTGATGAGTGGCGAAAAATCAATGGCTATAGTGATTTGGAGGAAGAGTTCGCAAATAGCGTACATGCATTTATAGCAGAGTAAAATACTTGACTTTACGTTATTAGTCAAGTATAAAATAAGAGAATAATAATTTCTTTAAAAACCAAGGAGGTCACAAATGACTTCAAAAATACTTCTACTTCGTCACGCTGAGTCAGTTGAGGATATCGATCCCACATTGCGAGACTCTCTTCCAGATAAAAAAATCGGCTTGACAGATAAAGGCAAAACACAGGTCAAGCAGTCTTTGAACCAAATCGCCGCTTTCTTTAATGAATGTCACCACTGTTTTGTTTCTCCTTCTAATCGTGCTCTGGAAACTCACGACATGCTTTCTGGGTATAGCTTTCCTGACTTTCAGTTACCTGATTTGGTTGTAGAGCCAAGAATACGTAGTTTAAATTGGGGTAATACCACGAGTGAAAATCGCGATCAAATAGAGAGACAACGATATGAAGCGGGTGTGCTAAACTATAAGTTTCCTGGGGGTGAGAATACACCGCAATTCGTGGATGCAATACGTGAATTTGTCGATGAGTTTAAACAGCAATTTCAGGGGGAGAACGCGCTGATTATTACTCATGGATTTGCGCTGCGAGTATTGGTGAAGGCCTTTGTTAGGATGGATGACCATTCTTTTCGATATCTTGCCAATCCGCCTAACTGTTTTGTTGTTAAGCTTGTTCAAAAGCCTAAAAGTTTTGGTTTTGCTTTAAAGTCTGAGATGCCAAAAGCAGATCCATCAACCTGGATTCAATAAATTAACTTTTTAATTTAACCTACTCCCTTTCTGCATTATTGCGAAAGGGAGTATTTTTATATATACTGTATCTATGACATTCTCTTTGGATATATCCGATGAAGACATAAGTAGTGAGCATGATTTTTCGTGTTCTGAATTCGTAATACGCCCCACGGTTCGTTGTATAGTTTTAAAAAATAAGAATAAAATTGGCTTGGTAACAAATCCAATACACAATCTTTTTACCTTACCTGGTGGTGGTATTGAAAAGGATGAATCTACACAGGAGGCAGTGGTAAGAGAGATGCGGGAAGAACTATCGTCAGAAATAGAGGAGATAGAATTAATTGGTGATGCTTTAGAACAGCGTGCGCGTAATTGTAAGCATTATAAGACAAAAGTCTTCAAAGCTTCTTTTTTAAAAGAAAATCTTATTGACAAAAGAACGAAGAACGAGAAAGATTTAAAAATGATGCCAGTTTGGAAAAATTTAGAAGAGGTAGAGGGGATATTTAATCAGCAAATGGAAAAACTGAATCAAGGAAAGATAAATTACTACAATACAAGTTTTAATATCTACAGAGATACGATATTTCTAAAAGAGTACTTAAATAATAATAATTAGAAAAAGTTTTCTAATTATTATTATCCGCTAAGGTGGCTATGTGATTTACACTCTTAGTTCTAATCGCAGTTCCAACATCGTCCACTAGCTGGCGCAGACAAGAAGGCCGCCTTTTGGCGGCTTTTGTAGTTGAGCAGAATACGGATTTGAACCTCCTGTTCCCGTGGAGGAAAGCGACGAGTATAACGAGCGTTGAAAACAGAGAGGTTTTTAAAGTTAAGGGGTCGGGAAAAGGAATTGTGTTCATGTGAAATTCCGTTCGCCCGCGCACTAAATAAAACACCTTTCAAAAGACATCTATTTCATTTATCGCTACACGTCTGAGTTTCGTGCATTCATTTATGTATTTAATATAAAAAACCGTCTGTTCGACGGTTTTTTATACTCTAATTTTTTATTTTGCTATTTCTTAAACTGTTCGACAATTTTCTCCGCCCCTTCAACTCCTGATGTCACAGATTCTTCCACGGACTCAAAGGCTTCCTCGCTAATCTCTTTCGCTGCTGTAAGTGCTCCTTTCACTGCTTGTGTTGTGGCTTCTGCGGTATCACCTCCAACAGAACCTACAGCACTTACTGCACCTTTAATAGCCTCAACAGCAGTGTCTCCAATATTAATTCCGAGCTCTTTTGCACTGTGAACAGCCTGTCCAACCGCTCCGTGAATTGCATCTTTCTGATCTCCATCTTCCTTCATGAATCCCTCAACTGTACCTCGAACAACCTTCTGCACGCTCTCTACGGTAACGGTTCCAACGGTAGATACTCCATCAATGGCTCCCTTTACTACAGATGCGGCACCATTAACTCCTTGAGATATAAGATCACCTCCCTGTGAGACAGTTTCAGTTACAGTGTCTCTAACTGTTCCGACGATTGCACCACCGATGTCACTTACACCCTCCAGGCTGGATTTTACCCCACCTTTGATTCCAGTAACAAGTTTGTTTAAAATTGAAAACATATTTTTTTGATCTTAATTATTAATGTATGTTACTAATATCATCTTTTTTAAAAAAACCATGAAATGATATTTCATCATAAGTCTCGCAAGGCTTACAAGGCAATGTCAACAGAGAACCCCATATATTTGTTGCTGTATAAGTTTCATCACTTAAAGATAATGAAAACTGACATCTAGGAAGCTATTTGCAATATACCCCTAGGGGGTATATGATAATAATCATGGACAAGGATATAAAGCATAAGTTAGAAAATCGCCTCAAGCGTATCGAGGGGCAGGTGCGTGGTTTGCAAAAAATGGTTGTGGAAGAGAAGTATTGTATTGATGTTATCAATCAGTCCTCAGCTGTACGCAGTGCTTTGTCTGGGGTTGAAGATCTCATGCTAAAAAATCATTTGTCTGAGCATGTGATCCATCAGATGAAACAAGGAGATGAAGAGCAGGCGGTTGAGGAAATTATTAGTGTATTTAAGCACTCTAAGAAAAAATAATATGGAAAATAATACAGCTATTATCTACGGCCTTGCCGGCATAATCATTGGTCTTATTATTGGGTATTTTATTGGCATAAGTGCTGCTCCTGAGGCGAACTGGATGCACGGAGGAGATTTTATGCATGGCGATAATCACATGCACAGTGATGTGGGTGGACGTATGTATGATAACGATATTATTCGCCAGGATGGAGCCATGCAGCATGCCATGGATGAGATGATGCTGGGCTTTCGAGGAAAGACCGGAGCGTCTTACGAAGAGGCTTTCTTGCAGGGTATGATAGTTCACCATCTCGGAGCGATTTCAATGACAGAGGAACTCCTAGAGCAAACTGATCGTCCTGAGCTCTTAGAATTCGGTAGCGATATCATCAGCCACCAGCAGCAGGAAGTGGGGCAGATGCAGCGCTGGTTGGAGGAATGGTTTAATAACAACAATAATTAATATGAAGAATAAAATTATCATTGCGAGCTTGGTTGTGGCACTGGTCGCAGTGGGGGGGTTTATGCTTTCACAGACCTTTGGCTCACAATTCAGCGACGAGTCAGTGGCAGCAGTTACGCTTCATAAGTCTCCATACTGTGGCTGTTGCGGTGTCTACGGATCATACTTAGAAGGTTTAGATTACACGGTTGAAATTAATGATACTGAGGATATGGCAAGTGTGAAAAAGCAGTTTGAGATTCCGTATGAATTAGAAAGCTGTCACACCATGGAAGTGGGCGGATACGTGATCGAAGGACATATTCCAGAAGCCGCTATTCAGAAGCTCCTTAATGATAAACCGGACATAAAAGGTATTGGTATGGCAGGAATGCCGTCTGGTTCTCCAGGGATGCCCGGACCAAAGAATGGTGAATTTGTTATTTATGAGATAACACATGAAGGTGAAAAAGGTAATGTGTTTATGCGCATTTAATTATGAATAAATTCTCATTTTAAGTGTTCGTTGGAAAAATATCATCTACTGTAAAATTGGTAACTAATATGGATCACTGTCACGAAAATACAAAAAAAGAGAAGAGCGATAATCATGATCACGGTGGAATGATGCAGGATTTTCGACGTCGTTTCTGGATATCACTAATTTTATCTATTCCGGTACTGGCGTTGTCTACAACTCTTCAGGGTTGGCTCGGTTTTTCATTTACAATTCCAGCCGGTTCATGGATTGCATTTGGACTTGCTGTGATTATCTACGTATATGGAGGTTGGCCATTTTTACTTGGAGCTAAAAAGGAGTTAAAGAATAAACAGCCAGGAATGATGACGTTAGTCGCTCTTGGTATTACAGCGGCTTTTGGCTACAGCCTGGCCGTACAGCTTGGGCTTCAAGGAGAGGCTCTTTTATGGGAGCTGGTAACTTTGGTTGATGTAATGCTTGTAGGTCACTGGATTGAGATGCGGGCAACTATGGGGGCATCGAATGCTTTACGCGAGCTCTCCAAGCTTCTACCAGGTGATGCACACCGAATAGGTGAGGATGGATCCGTTGAAACTGTTGATATAAGCGATCTAAAAATTGGTGATGTTGTACTCGTGCGGCCTGGAGAGAAAGTGCCAGTAGATGGTGAGGTTGTGAAAGGAGAAACGGATATTGATCTTTCAGCGGTGACGGGAGAATCGAAACTTGCTACCAGAGGGATGGGAGATGACGTCATTGCCGGCTCGGTTAATGGTTCTGGTTCAATTCGTGTAGAGATAGAGAAGGTTGGTGACGATACGTATTTATCGCAGGTTATGAATTTAGTGGCAGAGGCACAAGCTCAGAAGTCACAAACACAGAAGTTTGCCGATAAGGCGGCGGCCAGCCTGGCTTATGTTGCGGTGGCAGCCGGACTTCTTACTCTGGCTGGTTGGACCCTTTTCTCTGGACAGCCAATTTCCTACGCACTGCAGCGAACTATTGCTGTGATTGTTATTGCTTGTCCGCATGCCCTTGGGTTGGCGATTCCGCTCGTGTCCTCAATTTCTACTTCCTTGGCGGCCAAAAGCGGACTTTTAATTCGAAACCGTACAGCCTTTGAGCGAGCGGGTGATATTTCAGCCATTATCTTTGATAAAACCGGAACGCTAACCAAGGGTGAGTTTGTGATTGATGACTTTTGTCTATTGTCTGATGAAGAAAGCAAGGATGAGGTGCTTAAGTTAGCAGCTTCGCTTGAGAATAATTCTGAGCATCCGCTTGGTAAGGCAATAGCCACAACCTCCAAAGATTACTTCTCAATTGATGATTTTAGGGCGTTGCCAGGGCGTGGCGTTGAAGGGCTCGTAGATGGTCGAATGATACGAGTAGTTAGCCCAGGTTTTTTAGATGAGAATGATATTCCTATTCCGGAAGAAGAAAGAATTTATCAAGCAAATACTGATGGTAAAACTGTGGTGTACGTACTTGATGATGATCGCTTGCTTGCAGCCATTATTCTTGATGATGTTGTTCGAGAAACCGCTATTCAGGCAATTAAAAGTATCAAGCAGAAGGGCATTGTGCCGATAATGCTTACCGGAGATAGCGAGTCGGTAGCAAGTCGTGTAGCTGCTGAATTGGGAATCGTGGAGGTTTACGCTGAAGTGCTCCCGGATGAAAAAAGCGACATTGTTAAGAAGACACAGGATAAATATGGCTTGGTGGCCATGGTGGGTGACGGAGTAAATGACGCCCCGGCCCTAGCAACAGCGGATCTTG
>Ga0136555_1000373_pt1 | contig 18198 bp, 21 predicted proteins | sample AntRauTorckE5432_FD_104927 | JGI IMG/M metagenome (GOLD analysis project Ga0136555, IMG submission 104927) | Saline lake microbial communities from Rauer Islands, Antarctica - Metagenome Torckler E5 #432 | ecosystem: Environmental > Aquatic > Non-marine Saline and Alkaline > Saline | place...
AAAATTTCTTGATCTAATATATTTTTTATATTTTAATATTGTTTTTTAAAAAACATTATATAATTTATACATTAAGACAAAAAGGGATCTGAACGGTGTTAGTGCTTAACCTAAAGAGTTCTTTTTTTATTTTATTCCGCCACTTTCATCTCAATATTTCCTACACCACCTTTTTCTAAAAACTTTGCGCCGTCAATTTCGCCAACGAAATGAACGGTTTTCTTTTTTCCAGATTCAAATTCAATATCCAAATCAAACTCCAAGGTGTTGTCCAGATCTTCTGCTTTCAAACCGACATACTGAAAAGTCTTACTGGGACCAATCCCATTGGTGCTCATTCCAAAAGCTTTATTGGTGTCAAATTTATAGGCATTGTTTGCTTTTAATTGAATTGACAAATATCCCCTGTTTTTTAAAACAGTTTTAGGCTCCATGTTCTCCTCCTCAACAATTTTATACTCTATTACATTATTTTTTGAATACTTTTCTGAATATCCTCCAGCTGGAATTGAGAGCATCACTTTCCCAGGAAGATCTTTTTCCAGTTCAACATTTTTAATTGAAACACTCTCATATGGATCTGGGGTGTACATCCTTATATTTGCATTAACCCAGACTGAAACTGTCTTAGTATTTGTTTCAGCATCAACAAATTGATTTCTCGCAGACATTTCAGCAGAATATGCTTCGTTAATTATATAACTAGAACTGTCAGTTTTTTTGCTTGATTCGCTTCCCGTTGAATCCCCTTTATTATCCATGCTAATTCCCATAAAAATGAAAGTCAAAAAGGCAATTCCAATTCCAATAAAAATTGTTTTATGAGCTGCAAACGCACCTAGCGCTATCCACTTTTTAATCAACCACAAAAACCAAGCCCAAACTGCTAACATCAGAAAAAACCAAAAATTTAACCCTGCAATTACCAAAAATAAAAGCATCATCACACCACCAACTGTTGCGAATATAGCAAAATAACTAGAGTTTTTGACGCCACTATCAACGGCAGTATTTGGTTTTTTTGTTTTTAAATCACTTCTGTTATCAAATTCTCCCGTTTGAAAATCTCCTTTGCTCATTCTTAACAAGCCAATTTTTCTCAAAAAATCAATTATTATTTTCATTTTTTTATAATAAATTATTATAACTAATTATATCACTAAAAAATAAATATTTCAAAAAATGGCCATTTAAATATACGGTTAAATATACAGTTTTTGTTTATTTAATTTTGATATTGTTTTTTAGATAATTTTATATGATGAGATAGAAATTGATAGACCCCTTCTGTTTCAGTTGTTTTAGGAGTAATCCCTGGTAATCTGTTTATTTCCATTAAATATGGAACTTGAGTGTTCTTATCAATAAGAATGTCTGATCGAGACCAAGATAAACCAAGAACTTTGCTAGTTTTTAAAGCTATTTCTTTTATTTCTATCGGTATATCTTTTGGGTCAATAAAAACTTCCTTAGCTCCGTTACAAGTGTTGTTTCTGAATTCCCCCAAACAAGAATAGCTTCTTTCTCCAGAAACTACTTTTCCGTTAGCCACTAAAATTCCCCAGTCATAATTATTTGGAATAAATTCTTGAAATATATATTTTTTATGTTTTGGTAGTTTTTTCATTTTTTCAATTAAATCTTTGGCGTTTTCTACAAAGACTGAATCAACTCCCCTGGAACCTTTCGCATCTTTTACGATGATTGGATATTTACAAACCTCTTTGATTCGATCTAAATTTAATTCGATTTTTTTACTGCCTAAAAATAAGGTGTTGGGAGTTTTGATTTTGTTTAAAGCGAATAAAACTTGATCAGTTATTTTTGATGTTCCTTTTTCTACATAAGTGCAAGGAATTTTGGCTTTTCTTAAATATAGTTTAACCGCATAGGCCAAGTCTCTTGAAGTCCAAGAAGAAGAAAGCCACACTAGAGAAAATGCTCTTAAATCTTCGCCATTGATAGTTATTTTCATCGCCTCATCTTGAAATGAAAATTCTAAATCTTTGAATTTACCCTCAGTTAGATCAATTTTGAAGGGGAAACTTTCAACTACTCGAGTAATGTTTTTTACTGATGGTAAAATTAGTAATTTAAATCTTTTTTTGTGCATAAAATTTTGGAAATAATAAAAATTCCTTTCTAAAGGGATTGTTTTAAACAGAATTTTGTAACGAAAAATTAGAATTTTGAAGTAAATTTTTCAAATAATTTGTGCCCCTAAGGGGTCCCCTTGGGAAATCTTTAGCTATAGTTGAGTCAAAGAAATTTTTGTAAAATTTAACCAGAATTATAATTTTGCAGTAAAAAGAGCGTTTGAAAACAGTCATTTTAAATTTCAATCGCTTATAATATTCATAATGAAAATGCGGTAAAATATGGACTGTTGCAGTTACAAATTTTTTAAACAAAGGAAAGTAATATCTTAATAATACAATTAATTATTAAATTTGTCAACACCGTCATCTTAAATTCTTTATAAAAGCAAGAGGATTTGCTTTTTAAACACTTCTAGTTATTAAATATTCTTTTCAAAAAAATAGCTTGTTTAGACAAAAAAAGAGGCTCTCAATGCAAAAGCGCATATGGATCCCTAAAAAAATTGTTGGAAAAATAATTTTCCCTGTTATTCAGGTGGGTTCCATTGTATTCAACGCCTTATTCTGAAAGCCTCTTGATGTTATTTTAGCACATTTTCCAAAAAATAAAAACTAAACAAAAATTAATTATTTAAGTTTATCAGCTGGACTTATACATCCATTTTCTATGCAATCGGAAATTTTTTGTTCTATGTTTTCATTCATACTCTCCCTGTAGCCAATAATCGGTTCTGCTTCGCCAATGAAAGTAGCTGGGACTCCTCTAGCTTCAATCCCATAAGCCTCTGCCATTTCTTGAAATAATTCAGCGTTATCTCTATCGCTCCAAGTTTCAAACATTTTGATTTCCAAATCTGGATATTTATTTTCCATTTCTTCCAAAAAAGGTTTTTGATTTTCGCAATGTGGGCAACCATCACCCCAAAAAAAATAAACCACAGTATTTCCCTTTTTATCAAATACACCCAAAGCCTCAGGTTGATTTTCCGTTTGATCTTGATTGGATGAAGAACAGCCTGAAAAAATTATTGCCGTTAAAATCAAGAAACTCATTAAATAGATTTTTTTCATATATTTTTAAATTTATTAGCTAACTCTACAAATAGAGATAATTTACTTTTTATTTCTTCTGTTTGAAAATAATTTCTTATTCTTTATTGCACGTTAAATTAGCTGGATGTTTTAATTTGACTGCTAGAATTTCTTTTACCATCTTAGCAATATCAGATGGTAGATGTTGAGCTTTAACAACAAAAAACAATGCTCCGAGTTCACAAGCCTGTTTTCTCATTTCAGGTAAATCATAATTAGTTAAAATAATAACAGGAATTTTATACAATTGTTTATTTTTTTTCAAATTTTTCATCACTTCAAATCCATCCATTCCGGGCATTGACAAATCCAACAAAATTATTTCTGGTTTTTTTTCTTTGATAAGTTCAAGTCCCTTCTCTCCGTCACAAGCGCTAATAACATCAAATCCTTCTATTTTTAGCTTGACACTATACATTTCTACAATCAAAGATTCATCGTCAATTATACAAACTATTTTTTTATCTTTCACTCTCTTTTTATTTGGCATCTTAGTTTTTTTTAAATAATTATTTTAAATATAATTATTTTTATTATACCATCTAAAAATCTTTGCATCAACAACCAAAAAACAAAAACCTCGGCTTGAGGTTTTTGTAAATAAATAATTTGATAATAATGTTTCTATCTTTTTCTCCATTGAGCAGCCCTTCGAGCCTTTTTCAAACCTGGCTTCTTTCGTTCTTTCTTTCTTGAATCTCTTTTTAAATAATCTAAATCTTTTAAAGCTCTGTGTAGTTCATTGTCATATTTGACTAGAGCTCTTGATAAACCAAGTTTGATAGCATCAGATTGACCTCTCAAACCTCCTCCTTTAACTACTACTGAAATTGATAGTTTATTTAACAAACCAACAGCTTCCAAAGGAGCATTAACAGAATTTTGAAATTCTTTAACAGGAAAAAATTCTTCTAATTTTTTATCATTAATGGAAATTTCAGCCTTTTTTGTTTCCATTACTCTCACTCGAGCAACGCTTTCCTTTCTTCGGCCAATTCCTTCAAAATATTTCTCGATTTTTTTAGTCATCTAAATTATTTTAATTGAAAATTATTTCTTGATTTTATCTTGATAAGGATTTTCTTCTCCCTTGAAAATTCTTAATCTTTTCAAAGCTTCTATGCTAAGTTTATTTTTTGGTAACATGCCTCTAACTGCTTTTTCAATCACTATAGTGGAGTCTTTTTCCATCATTTCTTTGAAAGTCGTTTTGTAGATTCCTCCAGGAAAACCACTGTGTCTCCAATAGATTTTCTTGTTTTCTTTGTCTCCAGTAAGTCTGACCTTATCTGAATTTATGACAATGGCCCAATCTTTTCCACCAATTCTGGGTTCAAAGTCAACTTCATTCTTACCAGACAAAGCCTTGGCAATTTCCACCGCAAATCTGCCTAAAACTTTACCTTTGGCATCAAATAGAATAAATTCTGGCTCCTTTTTTTGTTCTGAATTATTGTTCATCTTGATTTAGTTATTTCTTTTTATTAGTCTCTTTTGCTGGAGTCTTCTCTTTTTTATCAGCCTTTTTCGCAACTTTTTTGCTGTCTTCTTTTTTGACCTCAGCTGGCTTATCCGTCCATTCAATCATTGCCATTGGAGAAGCATCACTTTTTCTATTCATCAATTTGATAATTCTAGTATAACCACCTTCTCTTTTTGACAATTCTGCTAAAACTAAAAGCTCTTTGATTGATTTATCAGATAAATCTTTTTTTAACAATCTAACTTTAGACATTTTATTCAAGTTGTCTCCCGATAAACCTCTTTTAGCGATACTCAGCTTCCTTTCTGCAAAAGGCCTCAACTCCTTAGCTTTAGCTAAAGTGGTAATAATTTTTTTATTATCAATTAGACTAACTAACAAAGTTCTCATCAAAGCTTTGTATTGATCTTTTTCTCTTCCTAGGCTTCGGCCTTTTTTCCTTTTGTTCATACTAGCGATATTTTAAAATTAATCTTCTTTTTTTAGAGAGTATCCTAATTTTTCTACTGAATTTTTAATTTCTTCTACTCCTTTGTTCCCCATTCCTTCCAAACTTCTAAGTTCTTTTTCGTTTAGCTTGGCTACTTCAGAAACTTTGGTTAGTTCATTAGACTCCAAAACATTATGAATTCTAGTTGAAAGTTCAAGCGCGGAAATCTCAAAATCTTTTTTTGCGTTCTTGTCTTTAGCTTTTGGCTTGACTTCCTTTTCTTCAACTTCCTCTTCTTTTTCTTTAAGATCAGAAATTGCATTAAATTGGTCTAATAAAACTTGGACTGCTTTTTTATAAGCATCTTCTGGAGTAATTGTTCCATCAGTTTTGATTTCTAAAATAATTCTATCATAGTCGGTTCTTTTGCCTACTCGCATGTCTTCTACTTGGAAATTTACTTTTTCAACTGGACTAAATAATCCGTCGATAGCAATCGCTCCTAGTTCTTTTTCTAGTCTTTCTCTTTGCTCTACCGCGACGTAACCAACGCCTTTTTCTATTGTTAATTCAATTTCTAATTCTGATTTTGATGCTGTTAAGCTAGCAATGTGTTGATTTTTGTTAGATATCTCTACTTCTGCAGTAAGTTTAATGTCTTTAGCTGTAACTTCTTTTGTACCTTTGGTTTTCAATAAAATTTTCACTTTTTCAGCATCTCCTTTGATTTCAAATCTCACTTTTTTAAGATTTAAAATTAGTTGAACCATGTCTTCTTTGACACCGTCTAGAGTAGTGAACTCGTGAGTTACTCCTTTTACTTTGATTTCAGTTACTGCTGCTCCTTCCAAAGAAGAAAGCAATACTCTTCTTAGGGAGTTCCCCAAAGTAATCCCGTAACCAGGATAACAACCCTCGATCAAAAATCTTGAAGTTCTTTCATCAATTTTCTCGAATCTAGGTGTTTTGGGTGATGTTATTAAAGATAAAGCCATTTTTTAAAATTAAAAGTTATTTAAAATAATTAAATTATTATCTAGAATAGAATTCTACTACTTCTTGAATATCGATACTGATGTTAACATCTTTTCTGTTAGGTATGGAAACTACTTCACCTTCCATTTTCTTTGGATCAAATGCTAACCATCCTGGAATATCTAAATTTTTTTTCAATAAAGCTTGTTTATTCAAAAAATAATTTTTTTCTAGTTTATTTTTCTTGACTGATATTTTATCTCCGATTTTTACATAAGCCGAAGGAATGTTTAGACTTCTTTCATTAACTTGAATATGACCATGACTAACTAAATTTCTTGCAGCTGCTCTAGAAGAAGCTAAGTTCATTCTAAAAACAATACTGTCTAATCTTGTTTCTAGCTTGGATATCAAATTATCTCCCGCTACTCCTTGTTGTTTAAGAGCTTCGGCTAAATGTTTTCGCAATTGTTTTTCGGTAACTCCGTATATTCTTTTAACTTTTTGCTTTTGGTTTAGTTGTTTTCCATATTCGGTTAGACTCTTCACTCCCTTATTCCCCTGAATACCAGGAGGATAGTTTCTTTTAATCATAGCACATTTAGGAGATAAACATCTATCACCCTTAAGAAAAAGCTTTTCTCCAGCTCTTCTACATAATCTACATTTATTTCTTTGATCAATCGCCATTTTATATAACTGTTAGTATTTACTAGAGTTGTTTTTAAACACATTTTTATTATAAAGAGTGTGCTTATAAACAGTTCCTCACTAAACTCTTCTTGGTTTTTTAGGCCTACAGCCATTATGAGGAATTGGGGTTCGGTCTTTAATTAAATTTAAATTAAAGCCCTTTTGAGCCAAAGTTCTGATTGCGGACTCTCGCCCAGAACCAACTCCCTTAACATATACATCTAAATCTTTTAAACCATATTTTTGAACTTTTTCAGCAACATCCATAACAACTTGACTAGCGGCATAGGTGGTGGCTTTCTTTGCTCCCTTAAATCCCAAGTAGCCAGAAGATGACCAAGCTAAAACATTTCCGTGCAAATCAGATAAAGTGACCAAGGTGTTATTGTAGGTAGCTTTAACATAAGCTTGTCCTCTTTGAATTTGTCTTCTGACTTTTCTTTTTTTCTTTTTTTGAACAAATTTTCCAGAAGTATCCTTGGAAGCAGCTTTCACTGGTTTAATTAAAACCTCCTCGGATTTAAATTCTTCAACAGCCTCTTTATTTTCTTTAGCTATATCATCAACTTTATCAGTCTTTTTTTCTTCAATTTTTTTACTAGCATTAGGTTTTTTGGTCTTGGGGGTAGCTTTCACTTCAGAACTAGGGCTTTTTTTAAGCTCTTTCTTTTTTTCTTCTTTTTTAACTGATTTTTCCTCAGACTTCTTGTTTTCAGTCATCTTCTTTTATAATCAATTATTATTATCGTTTCTTTCTAAATCTCTTAGTAGTTTGAGAATTAGTTTTAGTTTGCTGACCTCTACAAGGTAAACCTGCTTGATGTCTAGCCCCTCTATAACTATTAATTTCCTTCAATCTCTTTATGTTCATTTGCTTTTGTCTTTTCAGTTCACCTTCTAGTGTATAAACATTTTCAATGTCTTGTCTTAAAACGTTTATTTCCGTTTCAGATAAATCTTTAATTTTTCTGTTAGGATCGATTTTATGTTTGGCTAAAATCTCATTAGATCGAGATTTTCCGATTCCATAGATATAGGTTAAAGCAATCTCTGCTCTTTTTTCCTCTGGAATTGATACTCGGGCTATTCTTACGGCCATGTTTGTTAGTTATATTTGTTAGTTAAAAGTTTATAAAGCTTTTTATCTTAACCTTGACGTTGTTTATGCTTCTTGTTTTTGCAAATAACATAAACTCTTCCTCGTCTTCTAACGATTTTGCAATCTTCACATCTTTTTTTAACTGAAGCTTTGACTTTCATTTCTTTTCTTTAAAAAGTTTATCTTATTTATAAAAATTAATCCCACTTCTATTATTTATAATCAAATTTTTGAGTACAGTTCGAGGAAAATTTTAAATTGCGTCTGAAATATACTAAACTGGTAAATTGAAAAGCAATTTAAAATTTAACAAAGAAATGTGCCAAACGGGCAACTCCTACAACCTTTTCGTGATTCTGCCCTTGGTGAGGTCATAAGGACTCATCTCAATCTCAACCCTATCTCCCGGCATCAATTTAATAAAATGAATTCTCATCTTACCTGATATATGAGCCAAAACAATATGTCCATTTTCCAATTTCACTCTAAACATCGTGCTAGGTAATAGCTCGACGACCTCTCCTTCTAATTGAATAATTTCTTTGCTCATATTTATCTTTCAATGTTATTTAAAATATCCCCACAAATAAAACAACGATAAAATGAAACCGTTGATTGGGCATCACATAAAAAAGTTTTCACTATTTTTTAACTGATAGAAATATATTAAGCCAATTCACAAAATGTGTCAAGAGAAAAACTCCGCCTTCTTTTTATAAAACTAAATTTTCAAATTAAATTATTCTTCAATCGCTTTTTTTGAAATCAATTAACTTTAATTGTAGTTTCTTTGTGCCGTTCCAATGGTTTTGTTCTAGATTGAAAACCAGGTCTATTTCATCTCCAATTTTTATGTCTTTTGAATTTTCTGCCATCCCGAAACCAATCCCCTCAAACATCTCTGTTCGATTGAGGCCTTCGACCCAAAGTTTTAAGTGTTTTTCATCCTTTCCTAAAAATTTCTTATTAATTATTTTAACTTTTTCTAAAAGTAAAACTGGTAATTCATTTTCTTTGCCAAAAGGTTCTAACATAGAAAGTTCTTCACAAAGCTTGTTGTTTATATCTTTTATTTCTGCTCTAACATCAATTGAAATGGTTTTTATTAAACTTTTAATAATCTTCTTTTCAGCTTCTGCTTGAAATCTCTTTTTAAATTCTGGAAAGTTTTCTCTAGCCAAAGTAAGTCCTGCTGCCTGACTATGACCACCATATTTTTTCAGTAAATCGGCTTGTTCTTCAAAAGCTTTCACTAGATTGAAACCTGGAATAGATCTACCTGATCCTCTAAAAATTTTTCCTTTTTCTTGAAGCAAGATCACCGGTCTGGCAAACTCTTCAGCTAATTTTCCTGCGCTTAAACCGATTATTCCAATTTTCCATTCTGGAGACGATTTCACAATTGCTTTGGGAAGTTTTTTCTTGGCATTTAATTCTTTTTTGACTTTTTTCAAGATATCATTAGTTACTTTTTGGCGATTTTTGTTTTCGTTTTCTAATTCTTTGGCTAATTCACTGGCCTTACTTTCATCTTTAGTCATTAAAAGATTATAGGCTGTTTCGGCGTGCTTCATTCTTCCAGCTGCATTGATTCTGGGAGCAATTTGGAAGGCTATTTGCTCTGCTTTTGGTAGTTCGCTTTCATTGATTTGGATTCTGCCATTTTGAAATAATTGCCTAAAACCAACTCTTTTGGTTTTAGCTAAAACCATCAAACCAAATTTTACCAAAGTTCTATTTTCATCCAATAAAGGCACACAATCAGCCACTGTTCCAACTGCTACTAGATCTAGATACCATTTCAAAGCATCTTCTTTTATTTTGGGACTTTTTTGAGCAATGGCTTGAAGAAATTTAAAAGCCACTCCCACTCCTGCCAATTCTCTGAAGGGATATTTTTTTTCTTTGGGGTTTTTAGGATCGATTACTGCCAAAGCTTTTGGAGAACTGCCCACTACATCATGGTGATCCAAAATAATTACTTCTATTCCATTCTTTTGAGCGTAATCAACTTCCTCAACATTAGTTATCCCGCAGTCGACAGTAATGATTAGGGTGGTGTTTTGATTTTTTAAATTATCAATAGCCCCCTTGCTCATTCCGTAACCTTCTTCTTCTCTATCGGGAATATAAGAAAAAACCTTTAACCCTAATTCTTTTTTAAAAAAACTTGTTAATAAAACAGATCCGGTCACTCCGTCAGCGTCATAATCGCCAAAAATACATATTTTATCATTTTTGCTCTTTTTACTTAAAATTCTTTTTACGGCCTTTTTCATATCATTTAGCAAAAAAGGATCATGTAAATCTTTTTCATAATCAGGAACGAAAAAAGATTCGAGTTCTTTCTCGTTTTTAAAACCTCTATTTAATAAAATTTGCTCGGTAAGTTTTTCAAGCTCTGGGAAGACCCGCTCGGATTTTTTGTTTTTTTTACCGACTTTCCATTTTTTCCCCATAGTGTTATTGGCTTTCCTTATCAATAAATTATTTAATATTATCTAAATCCAATTTAACTTTTACATCAACGGCTAAGGGTTTTTTATCAGGATAGAAAAACATTGGATTGATATCAAATTCTTTTAACCAGCTATTTTTCCAACCCATTTTTCCAACCTTGTTTATCTCTTCCGCTAATTGATCTAGTTTCAAACTTTCTTTCTCAAAAATTTTAGCTATTTTGGAATTCTTCAAATCTCTTTTTATTTCTTCTTTATTAACGGGTAGAATCCAAAGTATTTTTTCGTCAATTATTTCAGTTAAAATACCTCCTACACCACAAAGCAAAATTGGACCAAAATTGGGATCTTTTTTTATACCAATAATAATTTCAATTCCTTTATCCACTTGCTCTTGGGCTATTATTTTTTCTTTTTTGAATTTCTTACGCATTAGTTTGAACTCTTTCTTGAAATCTTTTTGATTTTCAATTCCAGTTTTAACTCCTCCTTGAGCCATTTTGTGTAAAATTGCTGGATCATCGACTTTTATTATCATAACCTTAAAAGCTGGATTAAATTCTGATTTTGAGTTAATTTCAGTTGCTTTTGAAGTTTTGATGTTACAGCTGTTTGTTAGATCAAAAGCTTCCTCATAAAAAAACACTTTTCTGTTTTCTTTTTTTGCCTCGGTCAAATGTTTTTTTATTTTACTGGAATTTCCAAAATTAAAACTCGGCCTTTCAGGTTTGACTTTTTTGTTAATTTTTTGATTAATTTTAAATTTAGACATCTGGTTTAAGGCATTGATGACTTCTACCGGAAACTGAAAAGTGTCTTCTCTCTTTTCCCCAATTAAAATTGGAAATATAGGAAAAGGAAATTTTTGATTTTTTTCTGCTATTTTTTTTAGGATATTATCCACGTCAGTTTGAGCTTGTGGTGTAATTAAGGCTAAAACACCTCCTACACCTTTGATTTTTTTAAAAATTTCCAAGCAATTTTCATATCTTTCGGAATCGGCATCACCCAAAATGTCGATGGGATTTTCAACTGAACTAGCATAGGTCAACTGTTTTTTAAGAACTTTTTTTTCTTTTTCGGAAAAATTATAAAAATCTAAAAATTCAGATTGATCAATTAAATCAGTTGCCACCACTCCTGGACCACCAGCATTGGTGAGAATTACTAGTTTTTCGTTAACAATGGGTTTAAAATTATTGAAAATTTTCAAAGTCTGCCAAAGATTGGCTATGTTTTCAAAATCAACCACGCCAGCTTCTTGAAAAACTTTTTTAATAACCGCATTTTCTCCTGCCATAGCCCCGGTGTGAGATAAAATTGCTTTTTGAACTTTTTTTGAATTACCTGCTTTTAAAATTAAAACTGGTTTTTTTTGAATGATTTTTGAAACAGTATTTAGAAACATTCTTCCTCTTTTGATGTTCTCTAAATATAGACCGATGATTTTTGTCTTGGAATCTTTAGCTAAATAGTTCAAGGAATCAACTTCATCTAAAACAGTTTTATTACCGAGAGTAATTATTTTAGAAAAACCGACTTCCCCTTTTTTAGCTACGTCCAATAAACCAGTAACAAAAGCACCTGACTGGGAAATTAACCCAACTCCTCCCGATTTAACCTCTTTTTTAGCAAAAGAAGCGTTAATTTTATCGCTAGCGTTTATGAAACCCAGACAATTTGGACCTAAGATATTTAAATTATTTTTATTGGCAATTTCTAATATCTCCTGCTCTCTCCTGTCACCTTTCTTCCCGCTTTCCGAAAAACCAGCTGAAATAATAATGACATTTTTTATTTTCTTGCTAACACATTCCTCTAGAACTTCTATTACAAATTTTGCTGGAATGACAATAATCGCTAAATCAACTTTATCATCAATCTCCAAAACCGAACTATAGGTTTTCAATTTTTCTATAATTTTATGGCGAGGATTGATGGGGAAAATTTTAATTTTGCTCTTTTTGTTTTTTAGATTTCTAACCAAAATGTTGCCGATTTTTTTTCTTTTATCGGAAGCGCCAATAACTGCGACACTTTTAGGTTTTAACATTTTTTCCATATTTTTAGAGTGTGCCCATATACTGGTACATGGGTACGGATTATTTTTTGTGATTATTTTATTTTTTTTATTTTTTTGATTGTTTCTTTGGATTGGTTTTTTAGTTCTTTCTTTTTTAAAAGTCCCTTAGTAGAACCGATTTCTGTCAAAACTGATCCACTATTGATAATTCCCCAGCTTAAACCTTTTTTAATATCATTGTCTTCAATATAAGTGCTTAAAAATCCACTTGCAAAAGCGTCACCCGCACCGACGGTTTCTTGTTTTTCAGTCTCAGTTATTCCTAAATGATAGCTATTTGATCCATCACTGACATAGGCACCTTTCGCTCCGTCAGTCATCGCTGCTACTTTAAATCCCAAGTTTTTAATGCCATGTAGCAAACTCAACGGTTCATCTTTGAAATCTATGTTTAAGTTTTTTAAAATTTCAATAGCCTCATCTCGATTAAGAAAAATAATTTCAAAATCTTTGAAAAAATTACTCAATTCTTTTATATCATTCTTAATCTGATAGCTGCTGGGAGTAAAGGCCAATTTAGCTTTTTTTAATTTGGAGAAAGCAGTTATTTGTTTTAATTTTTTCACTGAATTTTTCTTCAAAGATCCGACATAAATCCAATCTACTTTTTCTTTAAATTTATTCAAAGCTTTTTCTAAATCAAACCACTCAACTGAATCCCCAGTTCTAATAATAGTGTGATCCAGGTGTTTTTTATCAGAAATTATAGCTGAAATTGCACTCGAGTCAGATCCACGAGCTTGCATGTAGTTTTTTTTCAACTTTGAGCGACCTATTCTTTTTTGAATCCATTTGCCTACTTCACTTTTATCAGTTCTGGCAAAAACAAAACTCCTATAGTCTGCGAGATTCAAACCAGTAGCCACATTAACAGCACTTCCTCCTAACTCTTCTGCCAAGTTTTCAGCATAAATTTTTGCTCCAAATTCAAAAGACAGCAATCTCTTTTCTGTCAAACTACTTTTATTTTCTTTTATCTGAGCTTGGTTTAAAAGAATAAAAATATCTTTTGTAGCAGAACCAATACAAATTATTTTTTTCATTCTTAGGCTTAAAAATTAGTAAAAAAAATTTCTTTACTGCTATACATTTTGGTACCACAGTATTTTCTGTTTTTATTTCTTATTTTATTTTTTATTATTGCAAAGCTTTTATTCCAGCCAATTCTTTTCCAGCTAAAAAATCCAACATCGCTCCACCACTCATGGAAACATAGTCAAAATGCCTAGGGCTACTAAAATGATTTAAGGCTGAAATTGTTTCTCCACCACCAATCAAACTAAAAGCTCTTTCATTTTTTACTATAGCTGAAATAACGCTCCTAGTTCCTAAAGCCGATTCCTCTTTCTCAAAAAGACCCATCGGACCATTCCAGACAACTGTTTTGGCTTGACTGATTTTTTCAACGAAGATGTTAATGGTTTTTTCTCCAATATCCAATCTTTCTCCAGCTTTTTCTGTTGGTGAAAAATCAATTGGCAAAATAACATTTTCTGGAAAATCTATTTTCCTATCAAGAGCTTCATTAGCAGTTTTTCCACCAACTAAAACAAAATCATAATTTTTAGCAAATTTTTCTATAACTGCTAATTTTGTTTCAATTTTAGCTCCACCAATAACTGCTACTGCTGGTTTTTCTGGATTTTCTTTAACCTTTTCTAAATTTTCAACTTCTTTGGCAAATAAATTGCCAATGCATTTTTCTGAACAAAATTTAGGAAATTTACTAATAGAGGAATGGTCTCTGTGACTTACTGGGAAAGCATTGTTGACATAAACATCAAAATCTCCAGCTATTCTTTTGGCAAATTTTTCATCGGAATTTTCTTCTTCGGGCCAAAAACGAATATTTTCTAATAGGGCTATCTTGGCTCCACTGGCTTTAACTTCAGCAATTTTATCTGGAGTGTCAACTAGCACCACTTCCACGCCTAAATATCCCAAATATTCTTGCAATCTAATTCTAACTGATTTTAGGCTATATTTTTCATCAAACTTTCCTCCTGGTCTGCCTAGATGGGAAATTAAAAGAATAAAATTAGCTTCTTGATTTAAGGCCTCTTTAATAGTATCCAAAGAAAATTCAATTCTATCATCTTCTTCGTCTGATAATATTCCTTTGCTTATAGGAACATTGTAATCACATCTTATTAAGATGTTTTTTTCTTTTAGTTCCACTTCGTTGATCTTTTTCATTTTTATTTTATTAAGAAACCAATCATTTAAATAATCGCAAAAATTTTTTAAATAACAGTTTCTTTAAATTTTTTATAATTTTTTAATACTTCTTTTTCTATTTTAACTTTAAAACTATTTTCTGAAAAGGCCAAAACTGTTTTTCTTATATATTTTGAATCAAAATCAGTTTCTCTAAATCTTTTAATTGCTTTTTTTAGAGATTCCTTATTTTGTTTTTCAAAAAATATCCCGGTCTTATTTTCTTCAATATGTTCAACAATATCTCCTGCTTTATAGGCAATAACTGGTCTTCCACTAGCAAGAGCCTCAATAGCCACTATGCCAAAATCTTCTTCCTGAGGAAAAATAAAAGCCTGCGCTTCAGAATAAGTTCTTCTTAATTTTTTTTCTGAAACTTTCCCTAGAAATTCAATAGTAGGTCCAGCGATTTTTTTTAAATTTTTATATTCGACTCCTTGACCAATTATTTTCAAAGGCATTTTTATCTCATTGAAAACCTCAATTACTAAATCCATTTTCTTATATTTCATCATTCTTCCGGTTATCAGAAAATAATCTTTCAATTTTTCTTTTGGTGTTAGATAAAAATTATCAATTTGCACTGGGGGATTTATTACGATTGAGTTTCTTTGATAATATTTTTTTATTCTTCCTCGAACAAATTTTGAATTGGCTATGAAAAAATCTACTCCGTTGGTCGAACTATGATCCCAAACCCTCATATAATTCATCAGAAAAGGAACGATTTTTTTTAGCCAACTAGGAAAACCAAATTCCTGAGTATAGTATTGGCAATCATCCCAGGCATATCTCATCGGAGTATGACAATAACAAAGGTGGAGAGTCCTGGGCGAAGTAATGATGTTTTTAGCGAAACTGGAAGAATCAGAAAGCACTATATCGTATTCATTAAAATTAAATTCTTCAATAGCGTTCATCATCAAAAAAGGAAACAATCTGTGATATTTTTTAGCTCCTGGTATTTTTTGCAAAAAAGAAGTTTTGATTTTTTTGTCCTCAAAACCCAGACATCTTTTTTTGTCGTAAACAATTACATATATGGGAGCATCTGGCCAAATTTCTGTTAAACATTTCAGAACTCTTTCAGCTCCTCCATTTTGAACCAAGTAATCATGGACTAAGGCAATCTTCATAATTTGATTTGCTTGATTCACGATTTTAGTGCATTTATTTATTGAAACTATTCCCAAAATACAATTAAAATCGTGAATCATTAAGTCCCTCCCGTATTAAAATTATTTTTTTAAGGACTGTTTTTGCCCTCTTTTCCAAATTTCAGCTATGAAAGCTGTAGCAACAAAAATTGAAGAATAGGTTCCGAAAGAAACACCAATCAACAAAGCTATTGCAAAATATTTGATGCTTGCTCCTCCAAAAAATATAATTGCTAGCAAAACAAAAATAATTGTCAAAGAGGTATTTAGAGAACGTGCAACGCTTTCTTTGACAGATTTGTTGATAGTACTTTCAAAATCTTTCCCTGCACCATAACGCAAAAGATTTTCTCTAATTCTATCAAAAATAACAATGGTATCGTTAACGCTGTAACCAAAAATAGTCAACAGGGCTGCTACAAAAGGAATGCCTACTTCTATTCCTTGAAACTTTCCCAGCAAAGCAAAAGCTCCCAAGGTTATAACGATGTCATGTACTAAAGCTAAGATGGCTCCAAATCCATATTTCCAACTATTAATCGGATAGGAAATTTTTCTAAAAGCCCAAGCAACATACCAAGCAATTCCAATAATTGAAATTAAAATTGCATAAATGGCGTTTCTTTTAAGTTCTGACGAAATCAAAGAACTGATAAATTCTGTTCTTAAAACTTCGCTTTCTGAATATTTTTCCATTAAAACATTTTCCACTTCTGGATTTATTTTATTTTCTTCGGATTGATAACGAATTATAAAAGAATTGTTTTCAGCTGGTTGCACCAGAAGACTGCTCAGATTTAAATCTTGTATAGTTTTCTTGATTTGATCTTTGCTTGCTTCTTCTGACAATCTTATTTCAGTTAAAACTCCTCCCGTAAAGTCTATTCCCAACTTTAGACCCCACATAGAAAGAAAAATGATACTAGCAATCATTAATGCTCCTGAAAACAAAAAAGTGTACTTTCTTTTATTTATGATATTCATGATTATTTTTTTATTATAAAATTAATTTATTTGACAATTTAACAATTTCAACAACTCAGCCATTTAACTATTTAATAATTCTATTTTTCTTGATTGTTGCCTGCATAAGGCCACTGCTAAAGCGTCGGCGGCATCATCTGGTTTAGGTATTTTTTTAAGTTTCAAAATGTTTTGAACCATTATTTGAACTTGTTTTTTTTCTGCTCTTCCATAGCCAGTTAAGGCTTGTTTGATTTGCAATGGCGTATATTCAAAAACTGGTATTTTATTTTCAGTTGGAATTAGAAGCAAAACTCCTCTAGCCTGCGCAACTTTTATAGCTGTTTTAAGATTTTTGAAAAAAAACAAATCTTCTACTGCAACTTCGTCCGGTTTGTAGGTAGCTAGAATTTCTCTTAAATCTCCAGCTATTTCTTCTAATCTTTTCACGTCGCTGTGGGTTTTAGGAGTTTCGATGCAACCAAAAGCTCTCATCACCGGTTCTCCTTTGACTTCTTCCACTAAGCCCCATCCAGTAATGGCAGTTCCAGGATCCAACCCTAGTATTTTGATATTATCTTTTTTCATAAAAAATACGCTAAATCTTAATTTACAATAGATCAATTATCAATTTACAACAAATTTTCAATAAAACAATTTAAAAATTGGAAATTGGAAATTTCAACTTTAATTGATATTATCATAAATTTCAACCACATCATCCTGTTCTTCAATTTTATCAAAAAATTCAGAATATTTTTCTAGTTCTTCTTCGCTTAATTCTAAGCTATTTTGAGGTAAATAAATCAAACCAGCTTCTTTGATCTTCAATCCCGCTTTTTCTAGATTTTTTTGAACATCTTGCAAGTCTTGCATCGAGGTATAGATAATAAAATCATCTGCTTCCTCTTTATAATCATTTGCTCCGCTTTCAACTAAAATCTCCTCTAGTTCATCTTCTGTTTTTTCATTTTCTCTCAAAACCAATTTTCCGACTTGATCAAATTGCCAACCAATACTTCCCGCCTCCACCATCTTTCCACCATTTTTTGTTAGAAGTGTTCTTATTTCAGACAAAGTTCTATTTTTATTGTCACTAACTGCTTTGATCAACATTGCCACTTGACCTGGACTATAGGCCTCAAATAAAAACTCTTCTAGCTGGGCTTCATTTTTCAATTCGCCACTTCCTCTTTTGATGGCTTTGTCAATATTGTTTTTAGGCATATTTGCTGATTTTGCCTTATCAACCACCATTTTCAATTGAAAATTTGTTTCTGGATCACCTCCATTTTTAGCAGCAATTATTAGCTCCTTGGAAAGTGATGAGAATATTTTAGATCTTTGCGCATCTGTGGCAGCTTTTTTATGTTTGATCTTAGACCATTTGTTATGTCCTGACATAATTAAAATTCATTTATTACGATTGCAAACTTTATTTTAACTTT
>Ga0136555_1000374_pt1 | contig 18186 bp, 23 predicted proteins | sample AntRauTorckE5432_FD_104927 | JGI IMG/M metagenome (GOLD analysis project Ga0136555, IMG submission 104927) | Saline lake microbial communities from Rauer Islands, Antarctica - Metagenome Torckler E5 #432 | ecosystem: Environmental > Aquatic > Non-marine Saline and Alkaline > Saline | place...
ACACTGCAAACGATTGATGCCTGAATGGGCAAAGGTCGAAGCTGCACACAAAGCTGACCCCAAAGTAGAGGTTAAAAAGGTTAACTGTGATGAAGAACCCGAAAAAGCTAAGAAAGAGGGTGTACAGGGCTTCCCTACTATTATATTATACAAGGGCTCGGGCAAGAAAACATTTGGCGATGAAAGAACTGCCTCTGCTTTAGAGTCGTTTATTAGTCACGCTTAGTAGTCTCCTAATGACACGTCGGCGTTACGATAATATTGATAACTATAGACCTTTCCCGTGCTTTCGCCTTGAATGGTGATCATCAGAAGCTTCTTGTTATCATCAACAAAAACGTCGTCGCCTTTAATATCAGCACTAATGCACAGAGAACTCATTCCTCTGTGCATTAAGCCCTTGCCCGGATTGACATAGAAAGGTCCTCCTTTCCAGTTACAACTGGAATTAGAACTGTCTGTTTCCTTGACGGATATGGATTTTACTATGGCAAACATGAGATACATATTAATGTTATCAACAGCGTTGTTATAGCCGTACAGTTTGCAAATGTCCCTGATTTCCGCCGTGGTCCACGAAATCGCAATGCCGCCTAGGTCAGGCATTTGAATAACATCTTGACAGAGTCTCAACAGTTCTGGACTGTCATCGTAGATAGATTTCAAAAAGGTATATAAGAGTTGAGTCAGGGTGATAGACATGTTCACACATACACCAGGATCAATTTTCGATATGAGCGGGCCATCCTGCGCCATGTTCATATTGGAAAATGAACCAACCGATATTTCTAATGTTATATTTCATTTCAGATTTTGGAGATTTTAAGAACGGTCATAACCATGTTAAACCCAAAAAGTGTTTGAAGCGGTTAATATCAAAATTGCTAGAATTAGTGACCGTTGATGATTTGCTGATTTTTGGTGGTGATAACTTTTATCCGCATGGAACACGGAGATACGAAGACATAAAAGCATTAGAGGATGTGTTTTCCGTTTTACCCTGTCAGATCTGTGGAGTTCTAGGGAACCATGATTACAAAGGTAATATCAACCTGCAAACTGGTTCAGAGGTACTTAATGTCACCTCTGACGTCAAAACAATAGAACATGGTAATATGTCTATTGTATTGATCAATACTCCCGTGTTGGATCCATTGGTGCATAATGATATATTCGAGATTTGTTATAACCATGAATATTATGGACAAGTTGTAGATATGGATACTGAACTAAGCGAGAAATGTGCATCTGTTGAAAAAACGAAACAGAAACATTTGCAAGATTTGGAATACGCGCTCAGCACAATTCCAAATTACAGGAAAAAAGTAGTAGTAGGTCACTATCCGCTGAACAGCAACGGATTTTACAAACGACATATGGTGAATATATACGGATTGCTTATGCCCCTTTTTGCCAAATACAAAGTTGATTTATATCTATGTGGTCATGAACACAACATGCAACAGCATGTGTGGTCAGGTATAGAATTGCAAAACCTGCCTATAGCAGTGGATAATGAATGGATGTTCACACAATATTTATGTGGAAGCGCAACAGGTGCTGAACCATATGAGTTCCATGTTGATGACGATGATTTACTGTGTGTAGATTATGACGTTGTGAACCCTGCGTTCTTGATGATTGACAACGCGGGTAATGTAGAAGTAGAAGTTGAATTAATTTTATAAGTTAGTAATAAATCAATGAATAAACGGCCCATCCACATACATACGGAACACCTCCTATCATATACGATAAGCTCAAAATAGCCATTGAACTGGGGTGTATTGCACTGTACACAAGTTTTTTACCTACATAAGATACTACGTCTGTTGTTCGTTCCATTATTACATTTAAATTTAAATCATTTTAAATCTTTAATTTTCCTCGTGCCTTGGCTAGTTTATCGGCCACTTCATTTCCGATGGAATTAATGTCTTTGGCGTCAGTGTGTGCGTAAATATGATTAAATGTAATATCTATATGTTCCTGCCTGCACATTTTCAATAGTTTTTTACCCGTGTTGACTATGTCCAAATTAGCCTTGCTGGAATTTCTACCTGTAATTGCATTGACCGCATATTCAGAGTCATAGTTGATCACCCAAGAAACATCGGCTTCCTCGGGTAAATTCATATCAGTAAGCAGAACATGTTCCAATGACTTGATTACTCCGTGGAGTTCTCCTATATTATTTGTTGCTTTACCTTTGATAGGGGCTGATAATAGATATTCATCGACTAAATCGGTACAAGGTATAAAAACACCATAACCTCCTACAGCATTCGGTTGACCATTACCAAATGTACTACCATCCGCGTATATATTGTGTACTATTCCAGACTTTCGGTAATGAGGGTGCGCGTAATATTCTTTTCGTAACTCCTTCACCTGGATATCGTACGACGAACTAGAACTAGCTTTAGAATTAGAACTAGATTTAGAATTGGGCGGTATGCACATGATTGAAACCTCTTTTGCTAGTTCCTCGCCAGTTTTAACAAAATGCTCAGCATCATCAATACTTTTGAATTTTTTATAGATGGCGCCCGAATAACCTTTCACTGCTTTTTCGGCGTCGCTCCATGTCATGAATATGCCTTTCCTATGACCTTTATGCACGGCGTAATATATCATTATTACTTTCGATTGATCATTTTGTGTTCAGAAAGATTCAAAATCATAATGTGGTATAATATAATGACGGGTGGCTTAATGCAACTGGTTGCATATGGAGCTCAGGACATTTATCTGACGGGCAACCCAATGATAACATATTTCAAAACAATTTATAGGCGCCATACCAATTTCGCGACGGAAGTTATTGAACAATCATTCAACGGCACCACGAATTTTGGTAAGAGTTTATCCGCGATTATTAGTCGAAATGGAGATTTAATGTCTAATGTTATTATATCGGCAATATTACCGAAGCTAGAATCTGATGATGCGTCAGTTGTTCTTCGCTGGACTGATAATATAGGTCATCACTTGCTGAAAACCATTGAAATTGAAATAGGCGGCCAGCCAATAGACAAGCATTTTGGAGATTGGTTGGACATATGGGCGCAATTAACAGTTCCTGCTGAACAACAGGAAGGATATTATTCCATGATCGGTCAAGATCCGGTGGACATGTTAGGTCGTCCCACAGGCTTACAAAAAGATATTGAGGGGGAACATGTTCAGGAACGAGCTATATTCATACCGTTGCAATTTTGGTTCTGCCGTAACTATGGTCTAGCTTTGCCCTTGATAGCTTTATCTTATCATGAAGTTAAATTAAATGTAGAATTCGCACATGTCGAAGAACTTATCCGAAGTGCCGGTATTGAAATGCGTAATATTGAACTGCAAGCTCAGCTATGGGTAGAGTACATATATTTAGACGATGATGAAAGACGAAGATTTGCCCAAACAACCCATGAATATCTTATAGAACAAGTTCAGCGCAATACGGAAATTATAGAGCCTTCGAGTTCACGAGAGGCTCCCAATACGCATAGCATAGCCTTGAACTTTGTTCATCCCGTTAAAGAGTTAATATGGGTTGTACAACCCATCGAATATTTAACAGGTACGGATAGACAAAATTCTAATTATACAGCAATTAAATCGAACCCACCCGTAGATGCGGAAATTCACACGGAAACGGGTTTGTCTGTATTGAGTGGCGATAGTGGGTTAGGAGCTATAAACAACCAAATTAAACTTAGGGATATTAGCGTACAAAGTTGTGTGCGTCCACCAGGATCTAAAAATCCTGTGGTGAGAGCTAAACTTAGACTTAATGGTAATGACAGAATTGCTACGCGTCCTGGTACTTATTTTAATTGGGTTCAAACGCGTGATAGGCACACATGTATACCTAAAAGCCCGGGAATAAACGTGTATTCGTTTGCGTTGTTTCCAGAAAAACATCAACCCAGTGGAACTTGCAACTTTTCCCGTATAGACAATGCCTTCTTGGTATTAAGTACCGCTGTATTAACTACGGGTACAGAAAATATGGAAACAACCTACCCAGGTATGGGAACACCCACAAGGTTGTTGAGCGGAACGAGTCAGTGTAGGATTTATGCAGTCAATTACAACGTTCTGCGTATCATGCAGGGAATGAGCGGCCTAGCATATCGTCATTAATTTAATTTTAAATTAGAATTTGATTCAATTCCAAACTTAATGAAAAAAGCTTCAATCATCAAGATTTATTTAGGTTACCTGGCAACTGGTTTACTAGTTAATGTAATGTATTCATTTACCTCGGTTCCAATTCCAACTCCAACTGGAACGGGTGCAGTAAATAGTAGAAAATTACTGTCGTTGACTCCTGAAGTTCCTGAAATATGTATATATAACCAAGACTGTGGTCATGGTAAATGTATTCAAGAATTTAACAGAGAATATCCCCCGCCAAACGGTACACGTGTATGTGAATGCAATGGTGGTTATACTACACATGGGTATGGGATATGCAATTACAAAGAGTCATCACGCATCGCTACTTTTTGTTTGTCTCTTTTTCTGGGCGAGTTCGGTGCTGACTGGTTTCATATTGCTAGGGGAAACAGTAGGTACAACGGTATTGGCGTTGTCAAACTATTTACAGTCGGAGGGTTAGGTATATGGTGGATTGTTGATTTTGCAAGGATTGCTGCCGATCCTTGCAATCTCAAAGACGGAAATAGTGTGTGTTTGTCAAGTTGGTCGTATTAATTGCTAGTTTATTTTCTTTTTTCTGATGTTGCTTTGAGCCAGAGTTCATCAGAGAAAACGGCATGCGCAAAAGTATCGGGTAAACTACTAATTGCTTTGAGTGTAGCAACTGTATCATGCTTGAACATTTTGTTGAGCTCTTCACGTTTTCTCTCATGAGACACTTTGCGTAATAATGTATGGTATTTTTCAATCTTGAGGGCTGTTTCTAGTTCGAGAGATAACGTAAAGCCTTTGACAATATGAAATCGTAAAGCTCTCAACATACGACACGGATCCGAAGAAAAACAAACTTCGGACGACTGCACACAACGGAGTATTTTGTCTCGCGTATCCTTTTCACCGCCATGCGGATCAATGATATTACCAGATTCATCCATAGCCATTGCATTAACAGTAAAATCGCGCCAACTCAAATCATCATCGATGCCTGATGCCCCGGAACCAAATGTTTTAGCGAGACTAAAATCGACAGGCTCGCCCTTGTAATTGGCACGAATTACACCATGATCTTTCTTTTCTAAGTAAATCTTGCAACCTTTACTCGTAATAACTTCCTTCATATGTTGGAAATTACGGCAATTTATTACGGAATAGTCAATATCGTTAGGAGTTTGACCAAGAATATAATCACGGACGCATCCGCCTACTTTATAAATTTTGACAGATTCAGACATTAATTATGTTAATGTACGAATCAATTTAAATACATTGAAGTTTTAAGTTTTATTAGTTGGAATATGCCAAACCACCCATACCACTCATAATACGCAGGACATTGTAGTTGGTTGCAAAAATCTTGACAACGCCGTTGTAATCATCATCCAAAAATGGTGACAGTGTCAGGACTAATCGGGCGTTATCAATGCGCGAAAAGTTGCAAGTTCCACTTGGTTGATGATCTTCGGGTTTAAAGGCAAATGAGTACACATTTATTCCTGGGGAATCAGGGATTCTAGTATGACATCTCAAACAATGTTCAGAATTGAAATAGTAACCCTCTCTGGTGCCGAAACGATCATGTCCGTTCAGTTGAAGTTTGGCAGTTTGTACTATATTGTTAGCAATCTGTTTTTTATACGTATCTATGTCCGTGCCTATCACTGTCAAAGCAGGACCTCCAACTACAACAGGTCTGACGAAATAACTACCTGTTTCGGTAGGGTCAGATGCTAATGTAGTGTAATTATTCCATTGATTTGTAAATTCGGCGGTATTTTGTCGGCAAACCCAAACCAATTCTTTTACAGGATGATTGAATACTAAATCAATATTTATACCATTCCTGTTGTATGCTTCATCGCCAGAGAATTGCAGCTGTTCTATTAAATATTCATGAGATACTTGCGCAAAACGGCGGCGCTCATCAACGTCGAGAAATACATAGTCTGCGAACAGGCGCACTTTAAGTTCTTCTCCTGCTACCTGTGAACAGTTAAACACTAAATTTTCAAAGCGGTTGAATTCAACATTTATTTTTACCTCATGATACTGCAGAGCAATCAAGGGTAATGCCAGACCAATATTGCGGCAAAACCAAAACTGTAAGGGAACAAATAATAAGCGTCTACCACTAGAATTCGTATTTAATCCTGTACCAACTAAACTACCTGCACCTGTGGGAGTTCTTAAACCTATGTCTCCGTCAGTTCCGATAAGTTCATAATATGCGCTTGCTTTACTGCTGGATAAGGTTAATTGACTCCAAATTTCCAACCAATCAGCATAATGTCTATCAATTAGCTGGCCTCCTATTTCTATCTCTACTTCGGATATCAAGTAATGACCCACGGAATCTATCCATCTGCCATTGCCACCAACATCGGCGGTAACAAACGGTAATGTAATTTCCAGATTCACCCCCGTTAACAGCTAGACGTTGAGTTTTTTGGCTCATTGTATTTTATAAGCGTTAATCACTTTTGTTCAAGTTAAAAAAAGGCGGCATACAAAATTAATGAAAGTACTAATTTTTGGAGACAAAGGTTGGATTGGCGAACAATTCATAGAGTATATGGGTTCAGGAAGTAAAAATACAGTTGTCGTTAGGGCCAGCGATTCTAATTGCCGCGCTGATGCACCCGTAAGTGAAATAAAGAATATACTACTAACTAATGATATTACGCACGTAATTAGTTTTATAGGGAGAACACACGGTAAAAATAGTCCAAATATTGATTATTTGCAAGATATTGATACATTAAATGAAAATATGAGAGACAATCTGTATGCCCCGTTGAATTTGGTATATGTGTGCAGACTGATGAATGTTCATTATACCTACTTGGGAACTGGATGCATTTTCGAATATGATTATGCTCATCCATACGCTGACGTTAAACATGGGTTCATGGAAGATGATAAACCCAATTTTTTTGGCTCAGCGTATTCAGTCGTGAAAGGCTTTACAGACAGATTGATGCACCAACATTGCGGCTCTGTTCTTAACCTTCGTATAAGGATGCCTATTACATCTGATGATTCGCATCGGAACTTTGTTACTAAAATACTAAAATATCCAAAAGTTATCTCAGTACCTAATTCAATGTCTGTACTAAGTACACTATTCCCTTGTATATTGTCTATGATGTGTCGCCAGTGTACCGGTACGGTAAACCTGTGTAACCCTGGAGTTATTACACACAACGAAATATTAGAGATGTATAAGAAATATGTCGATCCTGAATACACATGGGAAAACTTTAGTCTGGTAGAGTTGAATGCTGTTACCAAAGCTGGTCGTTCGAACAATTGTTTGGATACTGCATTGTTAGAACAAATGTGCCCAGAAGTTCCTAATATTCACGATGCTGTGGAACAAGCTATGAAAAATTATTGTAAATCATAATTACTTAAATGAAGGAGATGTGCCGCTGCTTCCCTTTAATCTTGTAGCTAAAGATGGTGTAGGGACTTGCACTTGCACTTTGGGCGCTACAAATTTAATTTGTTCATCGGAGCCGGACACTATCGTTTTTCTTACTTCTTTCTTAGTGTCCAGCACATTACCATTTACTGTACTGATGTATGACAGTACTCCATCTAATACTTGGTATTCGTTGGGTGCACTGTAACTAGAACCAGCCCAGACCGTATCAGTTATTGCTAACACGACAAATGAATTATTGGATACAGGTATTCCATTTTTCACGATTGATTCTGTATTTTTACCATTACTTTGTAAATATACGGTATTTACGGTATCGTCATGATATGTATACGATATGCCAAAACCCTCGAAATAAGTGTCATTGTCCAAACCATATTGAAGTAAACTAAGCAATTGTGTAGCATTTAACATATATTTACGGAAATGTGCTGTCAAAGAATCAAATAAATCATAGAAATCTTCGTTATATATATTGCCTTGGGAAAAGGTGACACCTGTGAGCATATTGCTCCCAATTAAAACAACATCCGGGAGTGCATAACCCATTCTGACACTTTTAGCCAAGATGCTCCCTACAAATGTAGAACCAGTGATAGTGTTAGCAGCGGGATAAATATAGTCATTCTGCAAAATAACGTAATGGTCCCTACCATATTTAATGTAATACAAATTGTACTCTATAAGAAGCTGATAACCTGTTATGTTTCCGTAGGTTATTGTTATCGTTACTGTATCGCCCTGATTTACCGGAGTTAACACTGCTGTACTATTACTTGCTAATTCGGTGGTTCCATTTTCAACTAAAATTTCATCTATAGCGTGTTCGCAGTTAAATTCCATATAAATGTACTCATCCGCTATGGCAGTATATTGGTAAATTTTAACCTTATTAACACCCACACTTGAGCCATCTCCTAATGTTGATGATATATTCTGCAATTGTTCGGTAAATTCCATAAGTGTCGTCATATATATATTTTTAAGTATTATTTATAGTTCATGAATAGAATTAAGCGCATAATACGTGATATTGAGGATATGAATGTAAATCAAAGTCATAAAGAAGGATTGTATTATTTTTACAATGAACAGGATGTTACAGTTGGATATGGGTTAATATTATGTGATAAAGAAAATACCCACAAAGATAATCCATATTCATATGGCGCACACGTAATAAAATTCGAATTTCCGCAAGCATACCCTAACATACCACCAGCATGCACATATATAAACTACACAAATCTTCGAATGAGCCCAAATTTTCATGATAATGGCAAGGTATGCGCATCAAGATTAAATACATGGGAAGATAATATAAATGTAAATAAATGGGTAGGCACAATGGACATATATAGTGTACTCAAATTAATAAAGATATCAATATTAACCGTTGAACCGTTAAATAATGAACCACCATATGATTACAGTACATTTAAACCTATATTAGCAACTGCGTATAGTGATGTCGTAAAGTATGCTAATATGTTGGCACTTACAACAATGTTGCAGCAAAGTAAAATGTTGTTACCTGTAGATATTCATAGAGATATTATCACCGTTGTTAATAAACATGTATCGCTTTACAGAACAGATATCACACATTATCTCAAAGAATTACATGAACAGTATCAAGACACAGTTTTAAATTGTGCATTTTATTCTAATTGTGCAGTAGAATGTCATTATGATAATATACTACGGCTCATTCGTGATAAATCCTAGTGATACGGAAAGCATGAGCTGGAATATTGAAATGTTTGGCGGTATCAACAACAATGCTTCTTACAAATGTTCCACTGGAAACATATGCAGTGACTGTAATCTTCCAAATCTTGAGATCTGGTCGCGTAACGGCTAAAGTGCGCCACGTTTTGATATGTGTACTACCTTGAAACGCTACTTCACCACAACATTTGTTGACATCTCTGATATCATTACAACAATCTTTGACGTATGTTCCGATAGTTATTTGCACAGGCTTGCCTACTTGTATGTTATAAATTTCGCGTTCCATTCCTGGCATTTTGTCGGGTAAAGTGCCATTCATGGCATGTTTCCACAAGGGTTTGCTCTTGTACATGTGGCCAGATTTAGCAGGATATTCTTGGTAAAATTTGCCCGCAGATTTGGATAATTTACTAGCATAATCATCTGCTTGTTTTTGTGTAATTAGTTGAACTTCATCCATCTTACCTAAGGGATCGTAAGAGTCTGTACTTACCCCTAGAATAGCGTTAAAGCAATAACTTTTGCTTTTGCGGTTGTATTCCATCATTTTAATTACATTTTGCGAACCCACAAGAATACATGATATACCCTGTGCCATTGGGTCCAATCTTCCGGTATAACAACTCTTGATCTCGGGTGGTATGGCGTGTTGTTCTCTTACTCTTTCCATCATAGATAAGGGTGTTTCACCGATGTTCTTCCAACAGCTAATGACGCGGTGATATGCAAGGAATTCGGTATTCTGGTATACGATATGGTCTGGTGGATAAATGCCAATACTGTCAGCCTTTTTAAGCATTTGATAAACCATTTGCACCACATGTGAAACATAAATCTTGCTCAGTATGAATTTTTTCTTAGGCGTATCTATTTGCTCCTGATGTTCGTCACAGCATATCGACACTGAACATGAATTATAACAATCGCGAGCATGGCAATATTGACTGTCCGGAAGATTGCTGATGTCCTTTGTCTGTAGAGCCTGTCTATATGTGCTCAACAATTCCGTGTCTACCGTGAAATCTATCAGGATTGTGGTAAATTTGGTTGTAAAGTGGACATAGTAATCCACTATGTTACATGATAAAAAAGGCTGGATTTCTCTGAATGCAGCAATTATCGATTCTGCAGAATATCTTGTAGGTTCTAAATCAGAATTATAACAATATTGCATGTGTAATTTATCATGTAGTCAATTTTAGATCAATATATTCCGCAAGGTGTTAAAAATAAAAATAGGAACAATATTAAGGGATGATTAATCAACTCTTTCGAGAGAAACCAACTAAAGAGCTGGTCTATCGGTATTGTCAACTTTTTGGATTATCTGGGATGCAGGATCGCAAGTGGTTTAATAGAGAACATATTGTGGATACACTGTCAGCGAGTTCACTGTTAGATGATCTGAAAAACATATATATTAAATGTAAGGCCAGGTCCTATTTAACCGACATAGACGATAGAGTAGCAATAACCGTTTTGAGACAATTAATAAAAACATATGGGTACACATTGAAGACCCAGACTATAACGCGCAACGGAAAAAGAATAAAGGAATATCAGTTAAATAGGATTTAGCAGGAGTTTAATATGAATGTTTTTCAGCTCCATACTATCCTTGTCAAAATAGTGTATTTTGACAAAGACTAAACTAAGTATAAAGTATAAAGTATAAAGTGGAAAGTGGACAAAAATGATTTAATGATTATAGTATATGTCTAAAGTGTCCGAGGATAAGGTTACAATTATCGAAGAAGAATATGAAGAGGATGAAGAATTAGCTCCTCGCGATGAAATAGATAGTGAAGAAGAAGATGAAGCTGAAGTTGAAGTTGAGGGTGAAATAGAAGAGGATGAATTTGAATTCGATGAAGAAGAAGACGAAGAAGTTGAATTCGCCGCCACTGGAGAACAGTTAGAAGATATCGATCTTCAAATTGAAGATTGCGATTTCGACGAATTGGATTCTATTTACAATGATGATCCAACATTGGTGAATTCAAAGACATTAGTGTCTATTAGGACAACACCATACATTACAAAGTATGAGTTGGTGAAGGTATTGGGCCTACGCGTACAAATGCTTGACAAGCACGCACCACCCACAGTTGAAGCTAGTATGTTTCCAAATGGCGAATATCCTAATGATACCGAACAAATTGCTCTTATGGAATTGCGCCACAAGAGATTACCCTTTATTATTCGCCGCCCACTACCCAATGGACAACATGAAGATATCCCTGTATCTCAGCTTCTGATTCGTGATAATTTCTAATTGATTTAACTCAACAGTTCTTCAACCGTCATGCTGGGCAATGTGGTCGTTTTGCAGATACGGCAAATATATGTGTTAACACGGTCTTCCCTATCATGATAATTAATAATCACCATATCCGGTTGGATTAAAATACCATCATCAGTGTATCCTCCCCATTTTTCTATATCATTAGAATCACACGACGCATTAGCGCATTGAACTTTGCAAGTTCTCCTCAGCGACTGGTCGTACACTACAGAAAGATTCACATCCGTAACTACAGTTGCTTTGTAAATAGTTGATCGTAACTTAGATTTTGTAGTCATTGTTTCTTTGTAATCACATAGTTCACATTCCAGCTCACTTCCAGCGTGATTCATTAATGATTCGCATTGCGGACAAAAAGGTAATGTGGATGTCTTGTTAGCCATATACAAGAACTATTATTTCATTTTTTAATATTATGCGTTGCTTGGTTGTGGATTAAACCCAGAAGAGGGTGGTGCCCATATGTCATCGCGAGCAGACAGGAGTTTAAGTTCATTAGCTTCTTGTTTTTCCACGGTTACTAGTCTATTAGGGTTAGCATATTCCTTGTTGGATATTATAAACATAACATCAAGTTCATTTTCGGTCTTCTTGGGTATGAGTTTAAAAATTTTGGTGGGTACAAAGTCTCCCACTCTGGAGAGATTTACCCATAAAGGATGAACATATGCTTGTATGTCGTACATACCTTGTGTTTTTTTACTGGTAATGAAACTTATAAAATCCTTATTGCTGCTAAATGTTGCGAAAATACCTGGTGTTTTCTCATCTTTCAAAATGAATGGCGGTTCATCACTGTCTTCATCTACTTCTCTCTTGATAACAGCTTTATATATTGATATTTTATCTTCCCAACCAGGTGCAACCTGGACATCTTTCGTTTTAATTTTAAGACCTTCGGATAATTGTTCCAATGCTAAGCAAAATGCTGATTTGGGTATTTTAACTGGTTCTGGTACTGGTACTGGTACTGGTACTGGTTCTGGTTCTGGTACTAGTTCTGGTACTAGTTCTGGTACTGGTTCTGGTACTGGTTCTAGTTCAGCTTCTGGTTTAGGTTCTGGTTTCGTTAAAATATTTAATATGAGACTAGGAATAGATATAACCCTATCCAACAGGTTATATCCTACACATTTAACGGGGTTAACAACGCGCGCAGTTAATTCTTTGAATAAATTCAAAGTGCTGATTTTCTGGACGTCAGGACTGCACCCTTCCTGGACGGGTTCTTCTTGTGTGATATGAGTCATTAACATATATCACATTTACCCTTTAAACCATTTAAACTAATTAGTTAGCAACATCTATTGCCATGAGATACTATCCCCAATGAATCGTTTTTGATGCGTAAACTTGAACCGTGCCCAGTATGCAAATGATCATTACTTATCAATAATCCCAATAAGGAACGGAACATATCTTCAACATGTTCTCCTGTTTTGGCGCTAGTTGATATATATATCGGGATTTGTAGTTCTTCGACAATTTTATTGATGTCTTCCTGTTTTACCTTAGATTTATAATCATTCTTGTTGCCAATTAATAAAACAATAGGTTTTGCGTTGTTGCTGCATTCTTTAAGATTACTCATAAGAGATGCATGCCATGTTCTAATATGTTCTAGCGATTCAGGTGATGTTACGTCAAAAACTAAGAACGCTGCGTGTGCGTCACGGTAATAAGCTTTGGTCACTGAACGAAAGCGCTCTTGACCAGCAGTGTCCCAAATAGCCAAATCATATCTTTTGCTGTCTTCCATGTAGGTTTTTTGAGTAAAATCAATACCTACTGTATTTTTTGTCTCAGGTCTGAAGACGCCATCCTGACTTCTGATCAGTAACGATGTTTTACCCACGTTAGTGTCTCCTATGATTAGGATTTTAAACTTGATAGGATCCATGTCAACCATTTCTACCTATACTTTATCAATTTTCATTTTATTTAATCTCTGAGTCTCCAGTTAAAATACATGCGCCCCAACATCCCTCGCGGATCAGGTTTTAATATATCTCTTTCTATCAAATAGTTCATGATAATATCTACCGGTACCTTAGCGCACATCATAAAATAATAATCATTAATGGGGTAACTATGTTCAATTACCCCATTAATAATATCCTGTTTTACAGGATCCGTGTGGAAGTGCTTAGCATCTTGCAAAAATTTCCCAAACGCATATTTGTTCATTACTGCTTTAACTGTACAGAAATCCTTGATAAGATTATGCCATCGTTCAGGACGACGCGGGTATTGCGAACATCTCATGCTTTTCAAATGATCCATTAATCTTTTTAGAAGCGGTTCCATTATGCGAATATCATATTCTATATCTATTAATGCTTGGTACATTTCCAGTGTGTTATAATTTATCGTGTCTACGGAATCCATTATTGCTGACATGTCGAAAGCGTTCATACTCATACATTAGTTTGCTCTTTTCAATTTTAAAAGTTAAAACTTAATTTCACAAAGTAAAATTAAAATACAACATGCAGCGGGATTGAAACTAATTAGTTCTTTTTAGTCACACGGCGAGCTACACGGCGAGCTGGTTTCTTCTCAGGTACTGGCTCAGGCTCAGGCTCTTCTTCAACAAGTTCTTCTTCTTCCTCGAGCTCCTCTTCTTCAACCTCATCCTCTTCGACAACTTCCTCTTCCTCTGGCTCAGGTTCTGGTGCCTTCTTAGCGGCTTTCTTGACACGCTCTACCTTCGGTGGCGCAATATCGCCTAATGCGTCGGGAACTTCTTCATTGAAATCGTCCTCATCTTCATCGCCATCAAGCAAGCATTCATCATTGTTGAGACCTTCACTAGGGAATACGCGAATCTGCTGGGCCTTGGGTTTGAGGCTGGCGCCGTAAGTTCCCAATGATATGCTAGACCACATTGCCATTGTTCCGATACGTGACCAATTTGGCAAGACATCATCTATGTTATCAGTTCCAACATCAGGGACACGGACTCCTGTAGCGTCAAAAAATCGTGTTTTGAAGGTAGCTTCTGCGTGAAGCAGACCATCATCGCCTTCAACATCTTCGGCGCTGGATGTAGTAATACCGAAATCGAGACGAGGTGGATAATCCGTGTAAATACGTTCCTTGGTCTGTTTGTCAACCTTGTAAGCGTACTTTATTATACGTTTCCACTTACCCTTGTCACCCTTGTCGTCATAACCTGCGATAGAGGCACGGTCAATTTTAATTGTCTTGGAACCACCGAGCCCCCACAGGACAGAGTTCTCAATACATTTTTCAATGAAGAATTCATCGAGTTCACGACCCTTCTCATAGTAAGGGTCAGCTTCGTAGTCTTTCTGTAAACTAACGGATGTGCTGTATCCAGTTACTTTTTCATCCTTAGGATATTTACCCTTGTCTTTGGTTTTGCTAACATCCTGAGTGTTAGTGCTTAGGCCGAATGGGCACACACGTGGATCATATCGCACATAGAGTTGTTTTCCACTGTATCTCAGCGTCACATAACTACCACCGTAGTTGTTTTCCTTGGGAGCGTTAAATGTAATATTATCAGTGTCAATGTCGAGGAAATCGACAATGTGGTAGTTGAGCTCTTTTTCTTTCTTGGGTTTGTTTTGGGTTTGCCTTTGTTCTGACATTACTTACCATAAAACTATGGCGCAAGTATAAAAGATATCAGTTTTGCGTTAGATGTATGCACTCATATGCATAAATACAATCAACATCAAAAAGAATAAATGAATAATACAGTTTAAGTATATGTCAAATATAAATAAGCCAAGGGTCAAGGTAACAGTTAAGCCGGTCAAACCTACTAAACCTATTAGAGTAAGAGTTAATGTCAGTCTTAAAGATTGTCCAGAATATGAAATTTTTCGCAAATGTAGGGAAAATAAATTAATGATCAGAGGGAACACGGCTAATCTCCGTAAAATTTTAAAGTATAAGGAGACGGGTGTATATCATATGGATGATTCATATTATGCACGGAAATTCCTCGACCAATTTTTATATCATCTAGGATGTACCAGTTCAAATAGTCCAATGGTAAATGATAGTGATTGTGTAACATGTTGCCATTTTTCGGCTATTCCAAAGTCACATTATTTCGAAGTTTTGGAAGCTGGATGTGTCTATGTCTATGATGTACGAACTTTAAATTCGGAAGAGTCGTTGTTTAACCAATTTACTCATGCTCCACTGGACAATAATAATATACTGCGGTTAAAAAGAAAAATAAAATGGATGGAGAAATACGGTTATCCTGTAAAGTTTGAACAGGAAAACGAAAAAGAACTGGGCATTGGACAATTAACAACAAACGTAGTTAATCATATAAACCGGCATCATTATATGGATCGTATGTGGTTCGAAGAACTTGATTTAGTAGAACTGAAAGAACTTTATTTAAATTTGCATGACCTCTGGAACTACCGTTTGGAGCTTAGTGAACAGGAAAAAAGTAATTTAATACCACCTGACGGCATTTTTTGTCCAAATGTAGAATTGATTAGAAACTACACTGAACATATGGAAGAAAAACTAAGGAGGGAGATTTTAATTTTTGTTGATAAATTAACACAAAATAGAGTGGGTGCAATCTATTTTATGCTAGGGTTAGTACTTGTATCCGATAATGCCGCATCAAGTTATCCGGATTTATATCAAACAGCGTATCCGGTTGATGATGAATAGTAATTAAGTTATAACAGTAAATCGTCTTCAGAACCTTCGAAATACCTGACAAAATGGTAAACTAAGAAGGTAAATACTGTTGCCCCAACGGCGAATGAAATGTCTTGCCCAGCACCACCTTGGTAAGCCAATATGAAAACGAGAAGCCATTGGACAATGGTATATTTAGTGAGGTTAATAAAGACTTTGGGTGGTTCGGGGAATCCGCCAAAGGCACCAATTAGGGTGGCGCTGACCAAAACAATGTTCCAAAAAGAATCTTTACCTAATTTCAATAGATTACCTAACATATATTGTTAATAATAAAAAACTAAAAACTAATGACTTAATATATACATGGTTCGTCTCCATTACTACATTATTGCCCTCTGTATTGCTCTTATTGCTTTCACAATTTATTACTTAAGTTCAAGTTCAAGTTCAGTTAATCTTCCCACGGTGCCCAAACAAGAAATCTACTGCATCGGTACTAATAAATATCGTTACACCGCAGCCCATGATATCTGTCGAAAAATGGGAGGCAGACTCGCAACCAAAGAGGAATTACATCATGCTTATAAAGCTGGTGCGGACTGGTGCACCTTAGGTTGGGTAAAAGGTTTACATGGATATTCTATTTCTAGCGGAACATCTGAATGTTTATCTGGGTTCCGAGGCGGAAGTATGCCCGGACAGTTAAAATTAGGTGCTGTATGTTATGGTATAAAACCTCGCCTAGCAGACGTAAAAAAGATAGGTCTGAACATATTGCCTTGGAATCAGAGTAGCGGTAAATGGTCATATTACAATTGATTTATAATTTATAGAATAATACAACAGGCACGAGTCTCGTCTTGACGATCCAATTTAGCGCTGGCGCCTCCAATGACAGCCTTGAGGACGTAATCCCCACGGGAAAAAGGATATCGCGGACCTTGTTTTTTACGAATTTGCGCACTCTCTGTCATATAATCATCTGTAACATCAACGCCAGGTATGTACTTGTCCATACCGTCTAGATATTCTACGTCAGAATCTTTATCAGTAGTGACCAGGAAATTCACAATATTTTTAAGAGGACTTTTACGTCTCTTGATCCGGCGACGGAAAGCTTCTTTACCAGGAGCACCATTAATGTCAGTCGGTGTGCCATCGGTAACAATAACTGCAATGAGACCCTGCTCATCAATAGCTTTAGCATATCTACTTTGCACATTATCCCATGCTTCATTTAATGGCGTTCCTCCAGACGGAGCTTGATTAAGCAATGGCAGAGCTTGTGTAAAACTTTGAATGCCAGTATGACTGTTGCTACCTGAAATTGCATTAATAAAATATAACTCTATTCCGTTCGGGGCATCTATCGCCATGAACGGAATAGCAATCTTCATAAACTCTATAGCTTCTTCATAACGTGCTGTTGGACTACCGTCGGAGTGGCGAATTTCAGTTTTCCCTGGACCCAATGCCCAACTTTGACTACCCGAGTTGTCTACAATAATAATCTTACTTTGACCTGACAAAACGCAACGTGCTTCTTGCGCTGTATTTGCATGAATTTCATACATACCGCACAATGAGTCGAATTCTTGTCGTTTGACATCCGTCCAATCTGGAGGGTAATAAGTATTGGGCCACATAGGAGCCGAAGGTGCCGGTGGCGCTGATGCATGTTGCTGTTCCATTGTAATAATTACGAGTTCAATTTTAATTTCATTTAAATTCATTTAAAATTGAATATTGCAATAATATAATGCATGGAGGCGGATGTTCATTATGTGGGGCTGAAGGGACAAACAAGTCCACATGTCCTTTAAATCCAGGGGCTAAAAAACCAAAGGCTGATAAACACGCAGCCATACAAGTTAAACCCGTTAAACCCGTTAAACCG
>Ga0136555_1000375_pt1 | contig 18127 bp, 14 predicted proteins | sample AntRauTorckE5432_FD_104927 | JGI IMG/M metagenome (GOLD analysis project Ga0136555, IMG submission 104927) | Saline lake microbial communities from Rauer Islands, Antarctica - Metagenome Torckler E5 #432 | ecosystem: Environmental > Aquatic > Non-marine Saline and Alkaline > Saline | place...
GTATCATCAATTAGAATTTGACCATTAGAAAAAACTACGTTGGGAACATTGCCCTTCTTTTCATAAAGCTCTTCTGGCTCAAAAATAGGTTCATCGCTTCTAGCTAAAATTTTAATTGGATCTTTCAAATCACATAAAATCATCCCCGTTCTATAACATCTGTCATCTTCGGAGATACCATGATAAAACAACAACCAACCTTCCTTGGTTTTTATAGGAACTCCGTTCAAACCAATTTTAACGCTGTCCCATTTATTTTTTCTAGGAATGATCCAGTTGTTTTCAATGCAAACCTTGTCTTTAAGATCATCAACGCTATCAATAAATCCAATATCCATGCCGTAATCGTTAGCTCTATGGATAAATAAATATTTGTCATTAAATTTTTCCGGAAAAATGCAAGCATCTTTATCAGCAAAATCATCGCAGGTTAACAATTTTGGCTTTGACCAGTTCCATATTTTTTCTATAAAATCATTTCTTTTTATCCAGGAAACTGCCACTCGGGGATTATCAATTCCATTATAAGCGGTATAAAACATATATATCCTATCTTCTATTCTTATTAATCTGGGATCTTCACAACCATAAAATTCTCCTTTATTATTTAATTCAAAATCTTTTCTAGGAATATAGACTGGCTTGCTGGATCTCTCGGCTACATTTAAACCGTCTTTCAACGAAGCATAACCCAAAACTGAAACATGCTTAAAGGACTCTGCTCTATACAAAAGATGCACCTCTCCATTTTCATAAATTGCCCCTGGATTCAAAACTGATCTGGCTTCCCATTCATTTTCTTCGATTGGTTCTAGAATTGGGTTACCTTTAAACCTTTTTATTATATTAGTACTTTGTTTTTTATTTAAAATGTTATCCAAAACAACATCTAGTTCATATTCTGCTCCGCAACAAACTGTATCAGCTCCACCATAAAAAATATGTAATTTATTGTTTTCTACGTAACCGCCTGAAGGAAAAACTATTTCTGGAACTTGACCATAAATTTCGTATTCTTTCTCTGGAATTAATAAAGCTGATTTGGTGTGATCAATAACTTTGAAAGGATTTTTCAAATCCAATAAAGCCGCTCTTATTTCAAAAACCGTTTTCTTTTTGGGATTAAAATAATTTCTGATATAAGAATAAATCAACAACCAACCTTCTTCGGTTTTGATTGGGGGAGCACCAACTTCAAAATGATCTTCTGGGTCTTTTAAATCTAAATTCAACTCATTTTCGTCCATTGATTTATACCAATTGCTCCAAAAATATTCAGAATAAATATCTTCCTCTTTTTCAAAAAAAGCCAACCCGATTTTTGTAGGTGGCTTGTCCGTATCAACTGAAAGAATAGCACAAAATTTTCCATTAATTTTTTCTGGAAACAAGGCCATGGCCTTAGAATTAAAAGTAGTAACTGGGTATTTTTCTATTTTTTTAAAATCCTTAGTTTTAACTAAACCAATTTTAATCCCCTCTGCTCGAAAAGGAAACACGGATAAGGCAGTATAAAAAATATAATAAGTATCATTAATCTTGGTTACCCTCGGATCTTCACAACCATATTTTTCCCATTCCAATTCAGGTTTAATTAAATTTTGTCTCTCTCTATAATGAAGTCCGTCTTCGCTAAAAGCCTTACCAATAGAAGAAACATTTAGCTTGTCTTTGCCAATGATTATCGGATTGGATATCGCTCTATAAAAAAGATTGACGCCATTTTTTTCTTTAATTGGACAACCGTTGAAAGTGGCTTCCATTTCCCAACTATTTAACTCCGAAGGCATTAAAATCTGATTATGATAATATCTTTTTGGAATCATTTTTAATATAAATATTTTTTAAACTTTTTTTAATTTTATTTCCTCAAAGCAACCTTTTTGCTCAGAGTTAATCAAAGCATCAAGCAATTTTTTAAGCCCAACACTAGCCAAACAACTAACCTTGTCGCCTCCTCCGTAATAAATCAAAACTTTATTATCTTTAATTACCGAGCCACATACATAAATAACTCCTGGCTTTCCATCATTTTCATAAAACTCCCTTGGCTCCAAGATTGGATTAGCGCATCTATATTTAATTTTTGAAGGATCTTTCAAATCTAAAATCATTGCCCCTAGTTTGTATTGATCGGGATGTTTGTGGTCCATGGCATGATAGAAAAGCAACCAACCCTTTTTAGTTTTTATTGGAGGTGAGGCCACTCCTCTCAAATAGCTTTCCCATTTTAAATTTTCTGCGTTTTTTGAATAGTGACTTTTAATCATCACTTGCCCAGATTCCAGTTTATTAAAATAATCTATAGATATTTTAGGAGAAATACTATGAATAATAGCGTATTTTCCATTAATCTTTTCCGGAAAAATTACCCAATTTTTCTGAATTTTTCCTGGCTCACTTATTAAAAACGGTTTTTCCCAATTCCATTTTTTATTTAAAAAATCCTCTGTTTTTATCGAAGTAACAGCAACACCTGGAGCAATCTGACCATTAAAAGCCGTATAAGTCATAAAAATTCTGTCTTCAACTATGGATAGTCTAGGGTCTTCACAACCTCCCCAACCTCCTCCTGACATATATGGATAGCTGAAGGAAAACTTTTTATCCTTTCTCAACTCAAAATATTCCTGAGGTTTATAGACAGGAGTTTTAGGTCTTCCGCTTATCTTCGAACCATCTTTGGTACAAGCATAGCCAAAAACTGATGAATGATCTTCCCCTACTGCTCTGTAAATCAAATGAATTTTATCTTTAATTTTAATAGCAGCTGGATTGAAAGTGCCCTTGGCTTCCCATTCAACATTTTTTCTAGGACTAATAATTGGATTTTTCGACTCTTTTTCAAAAAACAAGTTCTTTCTCTGATAATCTTTAATATTTTTAAAATATTTAAAGTTAGAAAACTCATATTGATAGTCCACGGAAGGTAAATCGGTTAAAAAAAGCTTCTCATTTTTATCTTTGCAATAAAGATGATAGCTATTTTTGATTTTTATAATCCCCAAGGGATAAAGTTTAAAATCAAAGGATTCGGATTTCCAAGGAGATTTATTAATCACAAAAAGTAACCTGGAAGGATTATTCTTATCCATCACGGCGATTTTCAAAACAATTTGTCCTTTTTTATAAACATAATAAAAAAGAAAAATAACTCGTTTTTCTGGATAAGCCTCAGCGGAAACTATTTTTTCTTTTTTATCTAATTTTTCTATTATATCAGTCTCTCTTTTTTTATCTATAATAGAAAAATATTTTATTTTGCAATAATTTATCCTACTTCCTTTTTGGTAATAAGCAATTTTATTGTTTTCGAAACTATAGTCATCAACAACAGCAAAAGGATTTTCGATTTTATTCTCATCACTAAAAAGTTCCCAATTAATCAAATCTCTAGAAATATAGTTTTTTATTTTTTCTTCTTTTTGTTCTTTTATTCTAAAGCTCAGGATTAAATCCTCAGCATTAATTTTAGATATTTTTATCTCTCGCCATTCATCAGCTTTTTTAATATTAAAATTTGAATTAGATTTAATTTTAATAATCTTTTGAGTTTTCAAGTTTATAACTTCCAGGGATTTTTTATTTATTCTCAGGGCATAAACTTCATTTTGATATTCAAAAACACTCAATAGTTTGTATTGGGAATTTAATTTTTTATTCTGATTTTTTTTGTTTATCATCTGAAAACCTTTTTGTTTAAAAAGCATTTTAACCTTTGATGTTTAATGATTTTATTATAATATAAAAAAAATAAAAATCAACCGTAAATAATAGAAAATTCTCTTTCAATTTTCAAAGCAAAATGTTAAAGTTATTTTACAATATTATTATAAAACAAAGATATGGAGCAAATAAATTTAATCTATACTTTAGCTGGAGTTTCAGTTTTACTTTTTATCTGGAATACTGTTCTTCATTTTTCCATAAAAAGATTAAACAAAAATCAAAAAAGTCTTTTCAAAGGGAAAAAGGCCAAGGACTTAGAATCAATAATTATTGATAATAATTCCGACATAAAAAGTCTTTTTGAAAAAAATGATGATTTATACCAAAAAACCGAAAAACTCAATCAACATTTCCTAAAAACTATTCACAAAGTTGGATTATTGAGATTCAACCCCTTTAGAGAAATTGGGGGAGATCAAAGCTTTTCCTTGGCTTTATTGGATGATAATGACAACGGCGCCATTATTTCCTCTCTTTATTCCAGAGAAGGAGTTCGGATTTATGCTAAATCAATCCAAAATGGAGTTTCTTCGAAACACCAACTAACTGAAGAAGAAAAACAAGCAATTAAAATTGCAGCCAAAAGAAAAGTCTAATTGAAGAACTGTTTTGACTTTACAATTGTTTTATGCTAAATTTAACACTTACCTAGATAAAAAAGTTTTAATTCAAAGGTATTCTAAAATTTTTAATGTTTAAGATATTATTTTGGCTGAAGAAAAGCAAAAAGAAATAATTAAAATTCCCGCTCAATTAACCATTAAAGAATTAGCTGCTCGATCAAAAGTCGACGTTTCTGATATCTTGAAAAAATTGATGGAAAATGGGATTATGGCTAATATCAATAATTTAATTGATTACGATACAGTTTTTGTTATTTCTGAAGAATTAGGATTTGAAGTTGAACCAGAAGAACTTACCACCACAAATGACCTTTTGACCTCAGACAGACTAAAAAACATTCTTAGCCTAGAAGAGGAAGACAAAGATAAGCTAAAAAAAAGACCGCCAGTCGTCACTATTCTAGGACACGTTGATCATGGAAAAACCACCCTTTTGGATACTTTGAGAAAAACTCGAGTAACCGAAGGCGAATTCGGGGGAATTACTCAGCACACCAGTGCCTATCAAGTTGAAAAAAATGGTGAACTAATAACATTCATAGACACCCCGGGACATGAGGCTTTTCAAGGAATGCGAGAAAGAGGTGCTTCTTTGGCTGACATTGCCATTTTGGTAGTAGCGGCTGACGACGGAGTTAAACCTCAAACTAAAGAAGTGATCGACTTTATAATAAAAAACAAAGTTCCCGTTTTAGTGGCTATCAACAAAATTGATAAACCCGAGGCCAACGTGAACAAAGTTAAACAAGAACTGGCTGAACATAATCTTTTCCTAGAGGGCTATGGAGGCGAAGTACCCTACAGCGAAATTTCTGCCAAGCAAGACATTGGATTGGATGATTTACTTAAAAACATTTTGTTTTTAGCTGAATATTATGATTTTAGAGCTAATCCTAACAGAAATGCTTTGGGTCTTATTCTGGAATCCAATAAAGATTCTGCTAAAGGCTCTGTAGCAAAAGTACTAGTCAAAACTGGAACCTTGAAAATTGGTCAAACTGTAATAATTGGCGAAAGCATTAGCAAAATCAGAAGAATGGAAAATTTTGCCGGAAAATCAATAAAAGAAGCCCCTCCTTCAACCCCAGTAACCATCGTTGGATTATCAGAAACACCAAAGAGTAACGATCTTTTACAAGCCGAAAACGATCCTAAAAAAATCAAAAAATTCTCCAAAGAGATTTCCCAATCCAAAGGAAAATTAGGAGGAAAAATTGGAGATTTTGGTTCGAAAGAATTGATTATGACAATCAATGAAACCAGGAAAAATAGTTTGCCAATAATTTTAAAAACTGATGTTCAAGGAACTCTTGAAGCAATAAAACAAATTGTAGATTCAATCGACACTCAAGAAGTTAATATTGATTTTGTTGACGAAGGCGTGGGTTCAATCACCGAAACAGATGTCAAGTTAGCTCAAACCACTAACGCCATTATCTATGGCTTTAATGTCAATCCAACCCCAACCGCCAATAAAAAAATTGCATCTGACGAAACCAAATTGAAAACTTTTAATATTATTTATGAATTAATAGAAGATCTAAAAAATGAAATTTCCGAACTATTAGATTTAGAATTTAAGAAAGTGGAATTAGGAAGATTGAAAGTTTTAGCTAATTTCAAAAACTCCAAAAATCTCTCAGTGGCCGGAGGAAAAGTGATGGATGGCAAAATGATCAAAGGAGAAAAAATTGAAATTTTTAGAAACAAAGAACTCTTGGGGCTTGGCGATTTAGTCCAACTTCAACATAATAAAGAAGACGTCAAAGAAGTTAAATCGGGCTTAGAGTGTGGAATGGCAGTCAAAGGAAAAATAAAAATTCAACCTGAAGATCAATTGGTTTGTTATAAAGAAGAAGAAATTAAAAGAAAAATTAAATAAAATTTACGAATTACTTTTCAAGATTTAAGCTGTGGCTTTGCCACCGAAAGAAACCATTCAGGGTTTCTTTTTCTTATGGGGCTGTTTCCATTTTCAATTCAAAAAACTCAATCGCATTTTTATCTGTTTGATTTTCAATTTTCTTGGATTTCAATCCTTTTATTTCAGCGATTTTTTCAATTACATATCTAACATAACGAGGCTCATTTCTTCTCCCCCTGTTCGGTACTGGAGCTAAAAAAGGGCAGTCAGTTTCAACCATAATTTTTTCCAAAGGAATTTTCTCTACCACTTTTAATAGTTCATCTTTTTCCTTAAGAAAAGTTAAATTGCCAGTAAAAGAAAAATTTAAATTAGGGAATTTTAAAAACTTCTCAGTTTGTTTCAAACCTCCACAAAAACAATGCATCACCATTTTCATTTCCCGAAATTGATCAGAAGAAATTATTTCCAATAAATCCTCATAAGCGTCTCTGCAATGAATGACCACTGGAAAATCTATTTTTTTAGCAACTTGTAGTTGTCTTGTGAATAATTTTTTCTGAAATTCTCTCTCTCTTGGCTTTTTACAATGAAAATAGTCCAAACCAACCTCTCCAATAGCTTTCACTTTGGAGTTTTTGCAATTTTCAATTAAAAAATCTTCTATTTCTTTTAAGCTGATGTCTTCTTCTGTTTCTGGATGAAAACCCAAAACAGCAAAAATATTAGTATTATTTTCTGCTATATTCAAAGTTTTTTTATTTCTCTTTTTGTCCACTCCAATGTTAACAATGGCTTTCCCATTATCAACAAAAAAACGTTCTATAACGTCTTTTCGATCTTCATCAAATTGTTCAAAATCCAAATGAGCATGTGTATCTATCATTTGTTAGTATTAAGTATAAAGTATCATTTTAAAAAGTTACAAATTCAAAATTACAATATCAAAAAATAAATTTTAATCATTTACTATTTGGATTTCGTTTGAACAATTTGAAATTAATTTGAGTTTTGAAATTAATTTTCCTATATCCTCGGAAATAAACCAACCATCTCTCTGGTTTTCAGCATCTTCTCCATTTTTTCAGCCGTTTCTGGTATAAAAATTTTAATCATTTCTTTTATTTTTTTTAAGCTAACTAAAAAATTTAACATTTCTTTTTCAAATTTTTCTGGGTCAGATTCCGCAATTTCCCAAGGTTTGATAGTCTCAATATTTTTGTCCAATTCTGTAACCTTTTTTTGAGCATCCTCTAAAACCCTTTCCACTTGGCCTTTATCAAAATATTTGGAATATTTTTTTAAATCTAATTTGACATTTTTCTCAATAAATTTTTCAATTTCTCCATTGCTAAGATCAATTTTTTGACTCAATTTAATCACTCTTGAAAAAACATTTCCCAAACCATTAGCCAAATCGTTATTATATTTTTCTGTCATTTTTTCCCAATTCAAATCAACATCTTCGCCAAAATTTGAACTTCCCATTAATAAATATCTAGTTCCGTCAATTCCAAATTTTTCTACCATTTTCAAAGGAGAAATAACATTACCCAAACTTTTACTCATTTTCTGACCATCAGAAATTATGAAACCGTTGATATATATTTTTCTTGAATTTGGCAAATCAGCAGACATTAACATTGCTTGCCACATTGCTGATTGTTGACGTAAATTATCTTTGCCTGCCAACTGCACTCCTGGCCACCATTTTTCAAAATTTTTATTGTTTTCTGGCCAACCCAAGACAGAAATATAGTTAACCAAAGCGTCAAACCAAACATACATTACATGCTCATCATCACCTGGAACTGGAATTCCCCAAGACATCTTTTCTTTCAATCTGGAAATACTAAAATCTTTTAATTCATTCTCAACAAAACTTTTGATTTCATTAAATCTTTTTTGAGGCTCAACAAAATCTGGATTATTTTTATATAAATCCAACAAATCTTGCCGATAATTAGAAAATTTAAAAAAATAGTTTTCTTCCTCGTAAACTTGAAGGTCTTTATTGGGATGTAAAGGACAACGACCTTCGTCGTTTAATTCCGAATCAGTTTTTTCCAACTCACAACCCACACAATATTTGATTTTATATTTGGCTTTATATATATCGCCTTTTTCTTCGCATTTTTTCCAAAATTCCTGAGCTGATCTAACATGTTGCTCATCAGTTGTTCTAACAAAATTATTAAAACTTAGATTTAAAACTTCTTTTAGTTCTTCAAATTTTTTTAACTGCGAATCACAAAATTCTTGTGGGGAAAGATTTTCTTCTTGAGCTTGATCAAAAATTTTCTGACCATGTTCATCAGTCCCAGTGTTAAAAAAAACCTCCTTTTTTAGAATATCTCTATTGAACCTAACCATCACATCAGCTCGAATAATCTCTGAAGCAAATCCAATGTGTGGACTGGAATTAACATAAGCCAAAGTAGTGGTGACATAATAATTTTTCATTCTTGAAAATTTAGTTTTAATGACGCTTAAAAAATCTTTTTATCAATTGAATTCCCTCAAATATCCATTTTTTAAATTTTTGCTTGCGACTTAATTTTTCCAAAAGCCTTTCCTCTTCATGTAATTCTTGAACAACTCGACTTTTGGATTTATAAAACTTGGTCGCTAAGAAAACTGCGATAGATGAAATCATAATACCAAAAAAGTTGATACCAAAAATCAATAAAGCATCAAAAAAATAATCTCTATATCCCATTTTCAAAGCTATTCCACTAATACAGACGGGGGGGATCAAAGTCACTGCTATAGCTGTTCCAGAAATATATTGAGAAAGTTCTTTTCTTATAAAAGATAAGGAAGCAATAAATCCTACTACCAAAGAAACAATGAAAATTTCTAACTCAAAACCTTTCTTCAACAAAAACTCAAAAAGTATTCCATCGGAAACATTAAAAAACATTGATATCGCAAAAGCTGAAATAAATAAAAGTATTATTGCCTTCAAAAAAACCAAAACTGAACGATAGAACAATTTGAAATTTCGCACTACTATCCCCAAAGAAATAGATAGAATAGCTGATAAGATTGGCGCGATCAACATTGCACCAATAATCAAAGCCACACTGTTCATAATAAGCCCAGCTGTACAAACAATGGAAGAAACCGCTACCACTGCAAAAAAACTCTTTCTGGGAGTAGAAGCTTCAATAATATTTTCTATAACTTGTTCTCTGTTTTTATCATCTACGTCTGCAAAAAGATGATCCCCTTTAATTTTTCCTAAAGTAAACATTGTGTATTTTAAATTAGTCTTTGACTCAATAATACTCTTTTTTATTTAATTAAACAAGCTTTTCTGAAATTAAAATTAAAAATCTCTCTTGACTAAAAGCTTACAAGCGACTATAATTCAAAAGAATTTAAAGACTTTAATATTGATTATATGAATCAGAAATTGATTGATTTTAATAAATCTCAAAAAAGAACCGATATTCCTGAAATTCAAACAGGAGACATTGTTCGTGTTCACAAAAAAATCATCGAGGGCGACAAACAAAGAATTCAGATTATCAAAGGCTTGGTAATTTCCATCAAAGGCAAGCAAAGTTCTTCTCCCACCATCACAGTCAGAAGAGACTCTCAGGGCATTGGAGTGGAAATGATTTTCCCGATTTACTTACCAGCTATTGAAAAAATAGAAGTTTTAAGACACAGCAAAGTTCGTGAATCAAAAATTTATTACATGAGAAAAAGATCAGGAAAATCAGCGAAAATGAGGATAAAAGATTTTTCAGACAAAGAGAAACAAGCTCAAAAAGAAGAGAGAGCAACCGCCAAGGCCGACAAAGAAGCTGTAAAAAAAACTGAGACTGAAAACCAAGAAAAAAGAGAAAGTGAAAAATCAACAAAAGAAAATAAGGTTGATAAGAAATCCAAATAATACCATTTACAAGAAACTTTTCATAAAAAATCGTTGACTATCAACGATTTTTTATTTATTTGTTTTTTATTTTGACTTGACTCGTGCCTCGAGAGGGACTTGAACCCTCATGCGCAAAAGCGCCACGGCCCTCAACCGTGTGTGTATACCAATTCCACCATCGAGGCAAACACTGAAATTAAGCCTTCTTCTTAGTAGCTGCTTTTCCTTTCTTGGAAACTTTTGCTTTTTTAGGAACTTTACTTTCTTTGGCTTTCTTGATTTTTTTAGATTTTTCAACCTTAAGAATTTTCATCCACCAAACCAGAATGTCTATCTTCCAAAGACTAATAAAAGCCCTAGCTGTCAAAAGAAAAATAAAAACAGCAACTATCCAAATTCCGCCCAAACTTCCGAATAACAATAAGTCGTTGCCGTCTTGAAGAGAATAATTATAGAAATAAAAAGCCAAAAGACCAGTCAAAACACTAACTACAATAAAAATTAAACCGCCTAAAAAATTAATGACAATATATGTTAAAATTAATTTTAAAAATTCCATAAAATTATTTTTAACAACTTTCCAACTTTTTATAAAAGATTCTTTGGGAGTTATTTTCGATAAAACAGTAAAAACTAAAGCTAGAGGCTTCAAAATTGCCAATACAAACATAAAAAGAATAAAAAGAATCACGACCAAAACTGTAAATATCCAAAAGAAAATTAGGTTCTCTACAATTATCAAAGGAATAAAGGCAATCGAAACTAAAGTCAACGCCATTAAAACTAAAACTATAAAAAATAAATCCAGCATAAAAACTTTGCCAAAAAACTTTTTTCCAACCAGCCAAGTTTTTTCAAACTCTAGTTTATGTCTATTATTTTTCTGTTTATCGTTCATTTCCATTACAACTCCAGCCCTAGCCACAGCAGAAATCAACCAAAAAATAATGGACAAAATAATCAAAACTGCTATCGCCAAAACAATCCACCTCCAATAAAGACCGATGAAATCACCAAAGGAACCTTGCGTATAATTATAATCAGAGCCTTCTTTTTCCGATTCAAAAAAGCTATAGCCTGTGCCTGTGCCTACAAACAAGCCCCAAAACCAAATGGCTTTATTTTTCCAAATCCGCCAAAAACCTTCTTCAGCTGCCTGATAATATTTGCTTGTTTCGATTTTATTCATAATTCCTGTGTTATTTTTTTCCATTTTTATTATTTTATTTGGATAAACATTTCTTTTATGTTAATATAAAATTAATAATTAGTAAATATAAAAATGAAAAAAACAAAACAAAAACCATCCCTAACTGACAGTATTTTGATGATACTTCTACTAGCAGTCACGGTGACCCAATTCTCATCCTGGGGATATCAATCCGTTAGATTCTTTCTAGGAAAACTTTTCAGTGTTGTTAATATGGACACCACCGCTTTAGATGCATCGATTGGTTTGATTGCAATGATAGCCAGTCTGCTTCTCTTCACTGGAATTATTATGAGATGGCAAAGAAACAATAAAGCAAAAAACTACTTAGATCTTGGAGTAGTTCTTTTTATCGGAAAAAATATATTAGATTTAATTAATACAATCATTTTATTTGATATTCGCTTCCCAGGACCAAAAAATATGAGTCAAATAAATTCTTTAGCATCCAGTTTGGGACTAGAATTTTTTCAATTAGCTTTTTGGATTGTTGTTTTTATCTATTTTGGTAAAAAATACAAAAAATTAAAATAAAATTAAACCTTTTCAAAAATCAAAAAAACCGAATCATTAATTATATTCGGTTTTTTTAATTCAATACCAATTTCAATCAACCCCACCCACCTAAGCTTTAAAAATGTTATAACATTTCTTTTATTTCTTGCTTTAATTTTATTTTAAAATCTTCTAAATTAGAAAAATCTTTTTGAACTGATCTCACAACTCCTTTGTCTTGAGCTTCGAAATTCTTTTCTTCTAAACTTGAGATAGCAATTATTTTTTTTGGGTCAATCTTATTTTCAAAAACAGCCTTATGAAAATTTTCATCAATTCCATAATAATCTAAGAAAATTAAATCGAAGTCTTTTTCTTCTTCTAAAAAATTTTGAGCATTACTAGACTCAGAAAAAACAGTAACGGCAATTGAATTTAAAGGATTTTTAAATTCTCCTAAAATCTGCATCAAAATAGTTAAGGTTCTGAGATCATCTTCTAGAATTAAAATTTTAATTATTTTATTAGACATTTTATTATTAATAATGAATTATAAACCTGTGTTTATACAATCTTTATTTTTCTAAAATCTTTTTTACCGACTTTAAGAATTTTTCCATTCCAATCATCGGAAATTTCCGCTCCTAATTCAATTTTTTCTCCATCAACGCTAACTCCACCTTGTTGAATTTTTCTTTTGGCATCGCTGTTACTTTCCGCTAAACCATTCTCAACTAAAATTTGAACTAAAGAGTTTTCCTTCTCAACTTTTAATTCCGAGACATCCATACTTAAATCTTTTTTTTGAAATTTATTTACAAAATCTTGCTCAGCTTTATCAGACTGCTCTTTACCGTGAAATTTCTCAGTAATTTCTTTAGCTAGTCGCATTTTCAAATCCTTTGGATTAACGGCGTCATTTTTCATATCCTCTCGCATTTTTTCAATTTCATCCATCGAAACATCCGTCATTAATTCAAAAGTATTAGCAATAAACCCATCCGGCCAAGACATAATTGCTCCATAAATATTCTCTGGAGACTGGTCCAAAAAAACGGCGTTGCCTTCACTCTTACCCATTTTCTTCCCCGTATCATCGGCTAAAATTTTTAAAGTCATCACAAATTTTTCTCGATTATTAATTGTTCTCTGTAACTCTCGTCCTCGCATCATATTAAACAATTGATCGTTTCCTCCAATTTCCAAATCAACGTCCATTGCAACGGAATCTTGAGCCTGCGCCAACGGGTACAAAAATTCATGCAAGTAAATTGGCTTTTCTTCTTCTATTCGCTTTTGAAACATATCTCTTTGCATCATCTGTTGAACAGTAAAATTAGAAGACAATTCAATCAAATCTCTGAAGCTCATTTTGTCACTCCATTCACTATTGTATCGAACTTCAACAGCATTATCTCCTTCAAAATCTAAAAAAGCTGAAGCTTGTTTTTGATAATTCTTACAATTTTTCAAAATTTCTTCCCTGGTTAATTTTGGTCGAGTGGCTTCTTTATCAGTTGGATCTCCAATCAAAGTCGTAAAATCCCCAATCAAAAAAATCACCTTGTGTCCCAATTTTTGAAATTCTCCCAATTTCTTAATCGAAATTGCATTTCCAATATGCAAAGAAGGCGCCGTTGGGTCATAGCCACAATAAAGTTTAATTTGCTTCCCCGACATTAAAAGTTTTTTAAATTTTTCCTTTTCATCCAAAATTTGCTCCACTCCCCTCGTCAAAACTCGCTCAATTTTCTTTTCATCGGTTATTGTTTTCATATTTACATTGCCCATCGCTCCTCCCCCTTTTGCAAAGGGGGATTGAGGGGGTTTTATTATCTAAGTTTATTATTAATTATTTTTCGTTTAGCATATTTCCCTTTTTTTATTTTATCCATCGAAAAAGGTGATGAATGAATTGAAGAGGTTTTTAATTATTTAAAATTATTTAGAACTTCTTTAATCACGTCAATATCGATAGAACTATAAATTTTTAAATCTCTCATCTTTTCCAGCTCAATCCATTCTGGTAAATCAATATACTTCTTTTCATCTTCATCGCAATTTTTTATCGAGATTTCTCCTCCAATTTTTTTAACTAAAAAATACATTACAATAGAATTCCAGTATTGACCAGCGTTTTTTGAAGAATATTTTGGATTAAAAAATGAAGTTCCACAATAAACAATTTTTCCAACCACTATCTCTAAACCGGTTTCTTCAATGAATTCTCTTTTTAAAGCCTCTTCCAATGTCTCATTAGCATCTACTCCTCCTCCCGGCATATCATATCCATCCCATTGTTTTGAAAGTAAAATTTTCCCATTTTCGATTAAAATTCCATAAACCGACGGCCGAAAAATCAACTGACTTGAATCAACTTCAGTTTTATTTCCCCAAACATCATGACAAACAATTTTCTTTTCCATTATTCAATTCTAATTTTTAAATCTTAATATCGCAAGAATTTTAAATTTGAGCAAAGTTCGAGGAAGAGCCGAGCAACGCAACGGAGTTTATTGATAGATAAATGAAGTGAGTAGCGGAAGCTCTGACAAAGAAATTTGCCAAATTTAAAATTCTTTCTTACATTTTTTCTAATGTTTCAATTCCCAAGAGACTCAACCCATTTTTCAAAACCTGCCCCGTTCCCTTCGCCAACATCAACCTTGATTTTTTCTGAACTTCCGTTTCCGCTTTTTGAATCGGACAATGTTCATAAAAACCATTGAATTTTTGAGCCACCTCATACAAATAATTGCAAATAATATGCGGAGCAATTTCCTCGCCGGCTCTCAAAACCGTGTCTGAATACATCGCCAAGCTACTAACCAAATGCTTTTCTTCTGGTTCTACAAATTCTAAATCGCTCAAATCATTCAAATCAACTTCACCTACTTTTTTTATTATCGAGTTGATTCTGACATATGAGTACAAAATAAATGGTCCAGAAAATCCATTCAATTTTATAAACTCATCTGGATCATAGTTGATATCTTTATGAAATTCATGAGAAAGAATCAGAAACTTCAACCCCGCCATCGCCACTTTATCAATAATTTCTTGTTTTTGTTCCAAGGAATATTCCTTAGAAGTAGTAATTTTTTCTTCAGCTAATTTCTGAGCCTCTTCAATAATATCAACGCAATTGATAGTCTTGCCCATCCTAGAACTAGTCTTCTTTCCATCCATCAACAACCAACCAAAAGGCACATGCTTATATTTCCCTTTAAAGTTTTTATCAATCTTCTCCAAGACTTTAATCACCGCTCTGAAGTAATCAGACTGCTCTACTGAGGTTGTAACAATCGAGAGATCTAAATCATAATCTTCAAATTTTTTGACTGCTAAAGCCAAATCTTTGGCCGAATAAGTAGGATTTCCTTCTCTAGTCAAAAATACCCAGGTATTCAAACCATCTTTCTCTCCATTATAAATAACAGCACCTTCACTTTCCTCGAAAATTTTACCTTTATACTGGTTAACTATTTTAATCGACTCTTCGTAAACCTCGCTCTCTGGATATTGTCGATCATATTCAACTCCAAGTTTTTCAAATACTGCATTTTGATGCTCAATACTCCAATCTCTAATTTCTTGATAATAACGATAATTTTCATTATCAGTTTTATTATAAATATCTTTATTTATTTCTCTTATTTCACCTTCTATTCTTTTGTCATCTCCAAAGGCTCTTGATGCTTCTACATACGCTTCATTCACAAATTTCATTTTTCTATCATTATCCCATTCTTTAAAATCAGCTGGTTTCTCTTTTTGAATAAATCCCCAAGTCGATTTAGCCACGTGCATCCCTACATCTCCAAAAAAATTAGCTTTAATTACTTCGTAGCCTAAAGCCTCAAATATTTTTACAACTGACAACCCGGAAACAGCACTCTTTAAATGTCCCACGGTGATAGCTTTGTGCGTATTAGGCTGACCGAACTCTACCATTACTTTTTTTCCTGCTCCTAAATCCGAAAATCCATATTTATCGCCCTGTTTTTGGATCTCTGAGAGGGTCTTAGAAAAAACTTCCTGACTAAAATAGAAATTAACAAACCCTGGTTTGACCACCTCGGTTTTTTCAAGCTGAGAATGGGCTAATGGGATATTCCAGATATCTTCATTGATCTTTTCGGCAATTTCTAACGAATTTTCCTTAACAATTCTGGCTAATTTTAAAGCGATATTAGTTGAATAATCACCGAATTTTTCCGGAGCTTTGTTTATTTCTATTTCTTCTAATTTTAAATCACAATCTTCCCAAAGTTTATCCACCACTCCCAAAATTATTTTTCTGATTTGATCTTTCATCTGATTCCATTAGACTTATGTCTTGATTATAGATAACAAACTCTAAAAAATCAAGAACAAGATAAAGAGCGAGATAAGGAAACTATTGACTATTTTCCAAAAAATAATAAAATGATTATTGTTGTCACTGTTTTTTTGGTTCCAAATAATCGAACTAGTTGAAATTATTAAAAATTTAAGATAAATATTTTCCCGGGTGGCGCAGTGGTAGCGCAGTTGACTGTTAATCAATTGGTCGTCGGTTCGAATCCGACCCCGGGAGCAAAGGGAGGCAAAAAACGCTTTTTAAAGACCTTTAATCCAAGTTCAAAGGTTTAATTTAGCTGAGGCAAAAATTCAAAGGCTAAGGTATATTTTAAACTTATTTTGTCAGCTTTTAACTCAATATGAACCAAATTAAAAAAGCCCCATAGGGGCTTTTTTGTATGAGAAAAGCGTATACTTTAAAAATCTTTTAACACTAATTTGTTTGTTTCTATAATTCCTCTAACTACAATTGAATGATTTCTTAATAATAGTTTAGAAATCTTTCTTAAACTCAAACTAGTTTTTAACCAGTACTGAAGCTTTTGTCTCTAAAAAAAAGTTAATTCATTCTTCATCCCCATACTAATTATGATTAAGGATTATTTTATCATAATAGTGGTGCTTTTAGTTTAGAAGCTTTATCATGTACAAACATTAGAACTTTTTGGGAGATTGTGATAGAATTTAGTTATAAGTTATAAAAAACAAAAATGAATAAAAAAATATTAAGCATTATCGGAATAATAATTATTGTAATGATACTTGGGTTATTTTTTTGGAACATAAACAGAAAAGAAGAAGTTCAAGAAACTACTGCAATAAACTCAGTAAATAAAGAAGCAGAGAATCAAAAATGTGATGCTGAAAATAGTAAATATACTGCTTTTAATGGAATAGAAAAGGTTATTGTTAGTAACAAACCATGTGAAGTGATGTGGCTCTTGGCTAAAGAGAGCGAACGATATACTTTAAAAACAAAAAAAGGCACAGAGTTAGAAGTTATTGTTTGGCATAATCAATCTAACAATGTTAAAGCAAGCGAGAGCTATACAATTAGAGCCTTAGACGTAGAGGACACTAATGAGACTAGAAGTAATGCTAATATTTCTGTTGTTAGATGGGTATCAGATAAAAGCAGTCTACCAAAAGCTAAAAATGAATTGAAAAAAGTTATAGAGAATTTAGAATTTTAAATGAAGTAATTGATGGTTATAATTTAATCTACTAATAATATATAGTGATTAGAGCTGTAGGGTAACTAGATAAATTTTGGTAAGTACAGTTTGCCCTTTATTTGCAGCAATTCAGTTCTAATAGAGTCTATTAATACTTTTAAATGCCCTACCCGAGGCATTTTTTAATGATTTAAAATAAAAAAAAGACAGTCACTTTTCAGCAGCTGTCTTTTCTTTTAGATTCCCTTAATAAAATTAAACTACTTCTTCAATTTTTTCCACGTCTTATTCGGTGAACTCTTCTTTTTTCTCTTGAATATAGCAAAAACAATCAAGGATGGAGATGAATTGACAAATAAAGTCATCACCATTTAACTATTTTTCATCAATTCTAAATTTCCTTCCAATCTTACTAAGCTTTTAATTTTTCAGCTTTAATATAAAGATAAATCTTCATTATATTTGCCCTTAATCTAAATGTTTTTCTGTTGTTGTTTCTAATTTTTGATAATGGTTTATTTTAAAAAATTTTATATTTATTTGTTTCTCATTCGTAGAATACTTTAATTTATAATACACATCAACTCTTTTTTATAACTGGGGTTGAACGTTCAAAAACTGTTTTTTAAGCGAGACTACAACTCAAAACAAATTAGCCAGATGCATTATTGCTTCTGACTTTTATATTAAAAATAAAAAACTATCTATTTTTATTATTTTTATTACTATGATAATATTATAAGTGTTTACAAGTTCAAATAGAAAATGATCAAAAAAATACTGAAATCAAAATACAAATCA
>Ga0136555_1000377_pt1 | contig 18091 bp, 22 predicted proteins | sample AntRauTorckE5432_FD_104927 | JGI IMG/M metagenome (GOLD analysis project Ga0136555, IMG submission 104927) | Saline lake microbial communities from Rauer Islands, Antarctica - Metagenome Torckler E5 #432 | ecosystem: Environmental > Aquatic > Non-marine Saline and Alkaline > Saline | place...
TTTAATGAGTTATGCTTTTCAAGAGCTCTCTTTTCAGAGTCTTCTGCTAGCCTTTTTTGTTCAGTAGCCTCTATAGCTAATTGGCCCGTGAGAGTAACAAGTCTGTATTCTAATATATCGTCTTCTGTTAACTTGTGCTTTTGTGCACAATCAACTTTGGTTTTATTTAAAATAGCGTCTTTGATTTTTTTATACATAATATATATTCCCTTTATTACAATTAAAAATGGACTGGCTGAATCGGCGACACTCAGATTTAAGCCGAATTTACTGAGGAACCAAAAAGAAGTCTCACGCAGCCCAAACTTAAAATAAATGCACTACACAGACGGCTGTGCTACCGCAAGGAGTCCGAGCTTATTCCATCTCGTGCATGCTGTGCTCACACCATTTATTAGAGGTCTGCCTTAGCAGGTTTTGGAGATGGCGCCTTTTTCTCAGATTTCTCTGAGTCGCCATCGTCGTCTTTACTACCGTCGCCAATTACTACCGGTGTATTGGGCTCGTTATCGCTCGGAGTCGTGACCTCTGTTTCGCCTTCATCGTCAAACTCTTCAAATGAGTGCTCATATACAATATGGTGCAAGACTTGAAGCCCCATAAGAACATTCGCGACTTTAGGCTCTTTTGTCACTTTATCAGGGTACGTGTACTGATATACGCGGATATTGCAAATAGAGCCATTACCTAATGAGCTAGGGTCGATCGGCTGCTTGGCTGCATTTACAACCTCAACAGGCGGCGCCTCGTCGCCATTCTTCTTCGTAGCGCGCTTTTTAAGATTGACACGCCATTGCTTTTTACCTTCATCATCAAGAAGCGGTTCGCCTTCTTCTTCGCCGTCCTTGTGAATCATTAGCTTAGGATGCAGACTATTCTCATCCCAAAGCTTTTTCTGTTTTGGATCATTAGTACGAAGCTGACATTCCCATCTCGGATTATCTTTATCGAAACGATCGTAAGGACGACTTGGGATTAATTTAGCGTAAAATACTCTGCAATTCTGTATAATCATTTTATTTCCTTTGTTAGCTGAATACTCTTGAGAGGGTTAAATAAACTAAAGCACGCTTAACGATAAGCTTTTTACTTTTGAAATAGAAATATTTTATTATTCTTGCTAGCTCTTGTCCTCCTCTCCTCCATTAAAAGCTGCCTCCCATTCCTCTGCAGCCGCGCCTGTCATTAGAAATTCTCTCTGATCAGGAGTCAAGCCTGGAAACACATTTTGCACGAGACCTTCGCCTTTTTCCCACCTTTCTAACACATCTTTTTTGATAGGAAGTTCTATCGTACGCTCAACACCTGTAAACATACTTTTACGAGTCACTTTTATCATTTGTAATCTCCGGGCTTTTTTGGTAAGATTCTGAGGGCTGAAAGATTTCAAGTATTCTTGGGCTTACAACCTCTGGAATATTTTTCAAGAAAAAAGAAGGCGCCCCTATGTTGGAAATCTCATCGACTATGAATAAGTATTCCCTATAGAACGTCCACTCTGCGTATTCAAATCGGAATTTATCATCTTCAACTACCTTTGACTTGCCAATACCGTTAAAACTTGTTAATCTCATCTTTTTTAAGTCATCATAATTTTCAATAACACAAATAGGGCCGCCTACTGCAGTTTTTATTGTTTCTGATTTTTCAAAGTCAGCGAAAATAGGGTCCATATGTTTTGCAATAGGTAAGTCTACTCTTTCAAAAAAATCAGCAATTGTTGTTTGGAATATCTGCATATTTCACCTCTTATGAAAAAGCATATTCTGCTTTAAGAATCTCTTCAACATTGTAATCTCCTATTTCTATAGTACTCACGTCGAGTTCGATCGCTTCTGCTATTACCTCGAGAGGCTCCTGTTTATAAAGATACACAAAAGTTTCTCTTACGTGCGAGTAAAGCTCTTCCATATCGCCTGCAAGACACCCAAACGAGTCATGAATAGTTGTTATTGGAAAATCGGCTGAGGCTATGGTAAAGGCTAAATGCGCCGCATCTAGACTATGGATAATGTTCGGAGCAGCACCTTGTGCTTGTTTTCGTTTAGAAGCTACAGGGTCTTCAAGATATGAAAGCATTACTTGATAAGTGTTTGGGTATTGGTTTGTAGAAAGCTTCTCACCGACTTTAGGGCCATATTGGATCCAAGTCTTTTTAACACGACCCTCAACATAATGCTGTACTACAGGAAAGCCCGTTAAAGGCACTTGCCAAGACAAGAAGTCGCCTAGCTCTTCAGCAAATCTTCCGCAATCTTCAAATGCTCTCAGAAGCTTAATCGATTTTCTTAAAGAATACTCGCAGGTTTCATAAGTGAGTCTACCTAAGTATGATGCGAACTTATACTCAATATTAAAGAGCCATTTAATCCCATAACGCTTTGAATCTTCAATAATCTGCTCTCCCAGACCGTACCCACTTGCACCATACGGAATAGTCATTACATTGCGCTTTAAAATTTTACGTCGCTCTTTTATGTTATCTATTTTATGCCAAAATACTACACAAGCATCATCCATTAATGTTTTTTTGTCTTCTCTTAACGCTATTATTTCTTTAGCTATTTCTTTACGTTCTCCTCTTTTGGCAGCTACTAGTATATTTTTAAGAATCTTTAACTCAGCAATAAACTCATTACACGCTAAAATTCTATCTTTACTTAAATTAGAGTATCTAGCGTCAATTCTTGCCCATACGTTCACAGCTATATATGCGTATAGATCGCCTGGCATTTCAGACGACATAAGATTTACATATTTAGCGATTTCTTTATCTCTCGTCAATGCAGCAAGATGTTGATGGCCGTTGCAAGTTCCATCGATATAGACTTCGAGTCTACTCTCGTACAGCTCTACTGCATTACCTGCTTCTATCCACTTTTCGACATTAAGTATTTCAAAGCATACGGCGAGGAATTGCCAAGGCTTATCAGCAGACATCCAAGTTTTATTTCTATAAGGATCTTGAGCAATCCTTTTTAAGGTTTCTAAGTTGGCAAGAGCCCAATCTGCTCTTTCGACCAGCGGTATTTTATCAGTCTTAAGCTGATCTTCGCGTTCAGCTGTGCTAGCCCAAGTGTTAGCAGCGCTTATGCATAACCATTTATAACCATGTTTACCTAATTCTTTAGTGTCATCTCTAAGCAACAGGCCTCGGGCTACATCGCTACCTTGATGGTGCAAATACGCAGTTGAAGGGTATGCACGCCCTCTAAAATCTAAATAAAACAAGTGATAGAAAGTATCGTATCTAACTTTCTCAGCAAGGTCTAATATTGTTCTAGATTCTCTAAATTTTGTCTTTTCGGCTTCTTTGCTCGTTGCGTTCCAGATATCATCGAAGGCGAGTTCTTTGTTAGCTAATGCCCACTTCTGAACATCGAGAATCCTATGATTTACACGCCAACCAATTGCTTGTGACTTATTTATTGCCTCAAATACAACAGGGTAATCTTCAGCGTTTAGTATCTTATTAATCGATCTGTTTGTTGTCTTTACGAGATAACTACCAGTAGGGTGGACTGTTTTTTCCCAAGGTACATAGGGTGTTGTTGCTGGCAATTTTTCATAATTACTCTTCTTAGGAATACTAATATAAAGTTCCCGCATCAGCTTTTCGCCAACAATCTCTACTACTAAGGTTGCATGGTAGTTCTTACCGCGTGTCTTAAATGTCTTTACAAGTCCAAGCTGTTCAAAAGTATACAAAAGAAAAGCACCTGTTTTAGCAGAAGCGGCTGTATCTCTTATATAGCTAAATCTATTTCTAACTGCAAACCCAATACCACATATTATTTCTGCAAATGTCGCTAACTCTCTTTTCTTTTCCCTCCTTGTATGCGTATAGATTACACTGACTACTTCATCGATATAATCTTCTACAGGTATTTCATTTAAGAATTGGACAGCCCTGAGACGCGGCCCTTCCTCTTGTAACCTAAGTTTAATATGGTTTATTAAGTCTTGTTTTATTTGCAAAATTAACTCCTTGTTAAGCAAAAAAAATAAACCTGATAAGAGCCCCTCCCAATTAAGGGAGGGGGAGGGTGTCAATCTACAAACTTTTTCATTCTCCTTTTTACTTCGTCCAAGAGAATGTCTGTAGACACGCATAGGATAAGGTTGCGCTCAGTGAAAACGTCTAGAGCCAGTTTCTCACTGGAAGTGAGTGAGTCACATAGACTTCCTCCCGCTTTCTTACTGTTCCGGGGTTTATTTAGGGCTGATCTGAAACTCAGGTGCGAATAGTCGAGCCCTACTATTTTATGCACTCTCCAGTTGTTTCTACGCTTGCCTGTCTCCTCCAGTAAGGGCCGGTCACAATTTTTAAGTTTCCAGATCGCGCTGGAGGCAGAGCCGGCAACCGCCTCAGGGACTCCCGCTACAATGTCTTCGTTAGTGATGAGTGCCCCTATTTTTTGCTTCGATACCCATATTGCAACCAGTTCATTAACTGACTTAGCCATTTTTGTTTCTCCTTGTGGTAACATTGTTGTAACTTGATGAAAACCCTCCCATAGAAGGAAGGGCTGAGCTAGCTATAAAGGGAACTACATCTCCAGTAGCTTTACTTCCTGTCAAGGTAAAAGTAAAGTCTGAACTCGTAAGAAGAAGCGGGGGTTGTGAGTTGCAATTAACATAGCTTACTCTAACAGTACGTCCTCATTTACAGAAGCATTCAAAACTATCCTATGTTGCAATTCTACTAGGCCTCCAAGCATTTCGAAATAATTTTTATTATAAGTGTAAGCCGTCGTAACTGTTCCTTCGGCATCTAGAAGGACAATAGCAAGACCTTCAATAGATTCTCCTTTCGCTTGTTCTGATGCTTTCTCTAACATATCAATGACTTCTTCTCTTGCCTTACTTTTCTCCGTTTTTATGACTTTTAAGTTGCCCATCATTTCTCCTAAATAGCCCGGTAATCATACGATACACACGAAAGCGTCAGCTCTTATGAAATGTTTTTGATTTCCCTGCAATTAACATAGCTTACTCTTTGGTGTATGAATGAATGGATACTTTTTAATCGATAATACACTCGGGATTAACAACCTGATCAATCACTAGGGTATTTTGTAAATCCACTAACGCGCCCAACATTGCAAAATAGTGTGAGCCAAGGCTGTAAGCATAGTCCGCACTGCCATCTTTATAAGAAAATATAACGACTACACCTTCCATTGTTTCCTCCTTTGCTTTTTCAATAGAACCTTGCAATATTTTGAAGACCTTCTCATGAGTCTCAGGCTTGATGCCATTGATCATTTTCATGTTACGACTCCTTTGTTTAAATGGTCCCCAGAGCCGGACTCGAACCGGCATAGCCTAATGGCTGAGGGATTTTAAGTCCCTTGTGTTTACCAATTTCACCATCTGGGGGCACTGTTAGACTCAACCTGTCCCGTTTCTCTCGATATTCATATGCACATATCCTTTTGGGTAATAACACAGTTCACGTTCATCCCATTGATGGTCCCATTCGTCGTCTGAATAATATGCCATGCAAAATTTTGCACCGAAGTATTCAAAAGCTTTTTTACGGCCTTCTGCTTTGTCTTTGCACTTAATAACAGCGACCGTGTCTCTATCGAACAGCTTGCCGGCGATAACATGCCGGTGGGCTTGCCCGAACGTCACATACGTCTTAGGCATTAGAGTCTACCTCGATTTGGGCATAGATGAGTTATAACTCACCTTTAAAATGGCGGGCCTACTAGGGTTTGAGCTTACGACTTGCCGATTATGAGCCGGCTGCTCTGACCAAGCCCATTGGCTTTTTAACCGACTTTAGCTAGAGCCATTTCAGCAATTTGTGTGTGCAATTTCTTACGACTGCTACCCTTTACAGGAAATTCCTCTTGATGCTTTCTGTCCCACTCCTGAATAGACATAGGGCTGTTTAAATCTCGAATCGCTTCAAGCGCTCTTTTTAAATATGCTTCATTACTCATTTACTTTCTCCTAGTTTTACTTTCACTCTTTCGCTTATTTCTATTTTGAGTGTCCTTTTGTCAACAATCAAATGAATCATATAATCTTTTCCAAGCTAACATCTATAATTTAATCTTTTTAGAAACTCTTCTTCTTCCTTTGTAAATGTCGGGTTCGGCATCTAGTTTGTTGCCTGAAATGGTGGGATCGGTGAGATTCGAACTCACGGCCAAGAGCTTAAAAGGCTCCTGCTCTGACCAACTGAGCTACGATCCCAAAAAAAATATGCGGCGCTCAGTTTGTATATACGCTACAGTATCGTCACACAACAGACAACACTTCGTCTAGCCTAAAGTGCAGAGCTCGATCAGATTACGGTTTAGTAATCGTTACGACTAAAGCGTAATAGGTTTGAAAGAAATATTCGATATCTATCGATTCATTGAATTCACGCATTGCGTCTGCAAAGTTATTTGAAGAAATTTTTATCACGATATCATCATCTTTGATATTTAATGAAACGTTTTTATTTTTATCTCTTAATACAAATTGATATGTTTTCATAAACATCCTTTACTGCATTTAATTACGGGGATTATAATTAGATGTTTTGTAAACGGCATTACAATCGCTATGTTAAAGTACAGGGTTGTTTTCTATTTACCAGCTTAAATAACAAAAAGAGCACTCCAATTCCAAGCCCAACCTTCAAAGCAATACTTATGAATTTGATAGATATCAAAAACAGTATTACTTTTACAGTCAGACTCTTGATTGGATTATCTCCTTTCTATTAAAAAAAATAAGAGGAAGCAAATGCCTCCCCGAAGGGAGGCTACCTACATGCTCCAGATTTTAATGAAAATAAAGATCGCTATTGAAGCTAATATTGCAAATAAAATTAAAAGTAAAGTTTTTAAAAGAATAGATATTCCTATCATCAATATTATGCTTGTGCCTATTGCTTCTTTATTTGTTTTCTTTTTATCCATAGCGGCTCCTGTAATACGAGGGGGGTTCTAATTAGAACCCCCTTTGCGTTGTATTACTTAGCTGCAGCTTTCTTCGCTGTCTTCTTAGACAGTACTTTATTGACAGCCTTTTTGACCCGCGCATCAGCATCTCGTGCGATACTGAACTTTCCCGGATTCCTGTTCACATACTCCCACGTAAAGGCGGAGAGGCCTGCTAGTGCGGAGATGACATACAGCCCCGTGAAATATCCCGCCGGTACAAACACCATACCGAGAAACGTCGGGAAGGACGGAACTGTGATGAACAAGAAGACAGACATCATCGTCGCGAACACTACGAAAAACTTTACGATTACATGTTTCATTTGAAACTCCTTGGTTTATAACATTGAGGTTAACTTACGGGTATTTCATATAAGATACCCTATTTTCCGCAGCTTAATTTACAACTTCAGAGCATAAAAGATCTATCATCTTTTCAAAAGGTATGCCCCGGTCATTCCTAGCTGCTATCGCACGCGTTATATGGCCATTCATAGGCTCTGCTATTTCAAGCATTCCGAAATTCTTTGAACAAGTGTTTTTCAGCGTTTTAAAAAGAACAACATCAGAATTACCTGAATTGTCGGTCAGCTTGCCATACATCGTTACGTACTCGCCTGATGAATTCGGCGTTGCACCTTCATACAATTCGATCTTTATTGTAAACCCTTGTGCGAACATTACTACACCTGCCATTCCTGCTAATAAAGCATTCATTTGAAACTCCTTGGTTTATAACATTATGGGTTAACTTACACGTTGAATAACAAGATCATTGCCCGGTAGATCTTTGGTCAAGGCAAACTCGCTCACTGCGAGTGTACCGACAAATGGGAAATAACCGTAAATATTTATCAGCTGATCAAGCGTTCTCGACGAGCCTATTGGCACAAATATAGCGGCACCAACGGGGTGCGTGTACTGATATATACGGCGAAAAACTTGAAATCTTTTCTCATCGTCCATTTAACTTCTCCTTTGCGTTCTCTGCCTTTCCTCATCATTTTGCAGCTCATTTGGGCTATGTACTATCTTTGGCGCTGGGGCGGTTACTGTCCTATTGCTGCGAGAGGATTGTCATTTAATCAAAGTCCAGTCAGATGTAAAGGTTACACTATTATCACTGCAAATGACTACATACATTGTCGCAGCATAACGTTTCCCTTTGTAGACAAGGCACCGCTCGCCGTTAATGGCTGTCACTGCGTGAGGCTCAGGCATCTTTATCTCCCTGTCTATAGGCTCTACACGAAAAGCTATCAGAATTAGCATTCCAATAATAAGGCAGTAAAGAAAAACTTTCATAGTTACTCCTTAAATATTAAAAAGCATCAACGTAATAGATGCCATGAAAAGGCCGATAGCGAACAAAGTTAGTAAACTTTCAATCATATCCGCTGAAAGCCGATCTTCTTTTCTTCGCTTCTTGCGCGTCGCTTGGGGTCTCATTTTAATTTGCCTCTTAAGGGTTACGTGTTTAATATCCTTCTAGGTTAATACTATGAAGGTTGTTTTCATATAAGATACCCTATTTTCCGCAAATAGTTTCTATAAATTTCAGTTACATGCATAAGGTTATTTTCCACAAGTGTGTCAGTGTCTTTATACCGTACTGATCGCTCGCATACAGGGTTAAAATCTAAAAGATGCGTCGGGTATTGACTATCTGTTTGCAGACTACGGATATCACCTAATAGATTAAAGTGAAGTAGCGCGCCTGTGATTGAAGCTAACGCTGCACTATCATCCAAAATATGCGTAGAGTGTCGGTATTGCTTAGAAGCATCCCATTTTACTAAAGGTACTTTATAAAGAAAAGGAGGCGCATTTCCTCGGTAGTTAAAACCTTTCTCGAATAAGCGCAACCTGACGCCGCCTCTTTTAATGATAGGTCCTGTTCTATGATCTCTCTGAAAAGAGTAAGGAGCCCTGTCAAAATAAGGGCAAGCCTCGATTAAGCTTTCGCCGGGGCGATACGGGACATTGCCTAAGGGAGCATCTGCATACATATCAATCATAGGGGCCACAAACGCGTCAAATCTGTGAATCTCTAAAAAAGTAACTAGCTCGTTAATGCTTGTTAACTCCGCAAATGGAAACACAAGTAATTCGTCTGTATCTACAGTTAACGCCCATTCACCTATCGATCGATTATTAAGCTCTTTATTTAGCCACAACAATCCGTGATTGCACTCCCTATATAACCGTTTTTCTAGGCATAGAGTAACGTCATGCTGCTGTTCTAAAAACTCATATGAACCATCGTCGGAGCAATTATCTATCATCACAAAGTTTTCAATACCGAGCTTACGATAGTGTTCAAAAAAGAAAGGGAGGCGAAGCATATCATTTTTTACACAACAAAATATAGTAACTCCAGTTGACATGTACACTCCTTTTGCGTAAAAAGCCCCCAGGAGTTAACCTAGGGGCGATTCTCAATGATTTTTTTGGTAATGAGCAGAATCCTTAAATGAAACCCAAAACATTCCGGCTTCATTCTTAGGGTCGAGCTCTTGCCAGTATTTGCCTAATTCAACTGGATATACGAGCTTGCCGTCCTTTGTAAAGAAAAGGTCAGCAGCTAATTTTTTTAAATGTAGGCTATCGAGAGTCCTAGATCTTCCTGTCTTTACATAATATTTCTGCTGAGCCATTCCTCGTTGAACTTCACCAATACGTACTTCATAGCCTAATGAAAAGGCGTGAGCAAGAAGCTTTACAAGATCTTGACTGAATTTTTCTTGTGCCTGGCCTAATGTCATTAGCTTGTCTCCTTTTTAGCTTTTCTCGGAGCAACTAGGCTTTGAAAATTAGTGAACGCTCTTACACCAAACGCGCTACCTACTACAATCAAGATGATCACTTGATACCATGTAGGCGTTTCCTCTAATGCGCGAAAGCCTTCAAGCACAAAAGGCTGTGTCCAAGGAATAAACACTAATATTAACGAGGTTGAGATAAGTATTGTTAAATACTCATCTTTCCACCCACTATTTTGGATAGAGAGGACTTCCCAATTAATATCAGCTTCTTGTCGTTGACCGAGCCTATCTACAGCGGCTTTAGCACGCGCTTCTGCTATTTTAGCTTCGGATACAATACGGGTTACTTTCAGTTCATGTTTCTTAATGCGTAACTCGTGTTTTCTATTGCGCCAACCATTAAAAGCATCAACAAGGGGGTTGAAGATAGATAACCAATTCATAGTAGTTTCTCCAACTGGTCATTTTGCTTCTGCAATTCAAGCAGTTCTTCTTCATTTTCTAGCTCGAATTGTTTGAGTTTACAAAGTATTTCGTGATTGATCTCTTGAGCTCTAGAGGTATCAAAACCTGTATGCTCTTTTAACCACTCTGGGCCTTTGTTTAATGTTGCATTAACTATTAAGTCTAGACCTTGTCTTAATATTAATGCTAATACTAACGGGTTAGAAGGAATCATCTAATCACCTATTGTCAATAATAAGGTTAAAGGGTATTTTAGCTAATAGAGATTTATACTTTAAAGAAACACACTTACTACAGCGTACCCCTGAGTAACTAAGGCTTACCCTTGAATACCTAAGGGATTATACCTTAAACAACACACTTACTACAGCTTACCCCTGAGTAACTAAAGCTTACCCTTGAATACCTAAGGGCTTATACCTTAAACAACACACTTACTACAGCTTACCTTCAAGATACCTTCCTATTACAAAGGGGTATACCCTTACTAACTCCCTTTAGGATTACCTTTAAAAACCCTAAGAGAACCCTATTATTGAGCATCTATCACTTCCCGTCTTAATACAAAGGGGGCACACTTGGGGTTAATTTAACTGTAGCCATCCTAACAGTACTTACTTACTCTATAGTAAAAATCCGTATCGATCGAAATTATTTCCCAGCGCGCCGCTGTGGGGCCGCAAAAAGGGGCATGCCTACGCCCCAAAAGGGTCCCAAAACGGTCCTGGTGGAAGCGAGAGGAGACCCCGTTTGGGCCTCCCCGCTTTTTGAACATCAAGGTTTACACAAAAGTTGCACAGAAGGGTTTTCTAATAAGAAACTTCTATAGTTCTCATAAGTATAAGCCTTTCTAATTTCTGACTCTTCTGTTAATACTTTTTCTGCCTTATGGCAGGTTATATACATAGTATCCTCAAAAGCATACGCAACACGCTTTGTGCCCGGTGGCGACTCCGAGCGATGATACCCACGCACCTCAACTGCTTTGCCTGAATTGCTATCCCATAAAAGCAAGTGACCATATGCCATTATACTCATGTGAGCAGTCTTATGAATTGCACCTATAATAAACGTACCTGCTGGTATAAAACATTCTCTAACAAAAGTACCATTGAGAAAATTATTGGTAATTATCGTATTGTCACCTTTTTCTTCTGCTAATTCTTTCTCGATAGATTCTAACTTCTCAATAGTCAAGTCTTTGAGCGTTAATATTTGGTGGACGTTTACAGGCACAATAACATTTTTTCTACTTATCGACGCTAGAGAGTTTCCCATAATAGTCACCAAGTTATCGCATCAAGGGCGGTCTCATCCGTAGCTGCGGCAATGTCAGATTTCTTTATTCTGCCTTTTGCTCTCGCAGCTAAATCTTGTTCTGCTATCAAATTCATGATAGCTAGAAAATCATCACTAGTCAAAGATACAGCTACTGCGTCAACTGTCTCCCATTCCTGAGTCACCAATGGATCTATTGCAGCATAAGACTGAACCATCATCAAACGTGTTTGTGTTATAAAATCTGCAGCATATACATTGGTGTTATAAGTAACATCAGCTGTAGCGTCAGCCTGCATTAATATCTGAAACTCAGCCCATTTATCGTCTTTCTTTTGTTGTAAAGTGCGGCCATCGCTCCAGTCGCTAGAACCAGAGACCCATACAGAGTTAACTGTGGGAGGCTCTCTAGGAATAGCAGAAAGTACAAAAACCCACTCGCCGTTTACATAGTCGTGTTCATAAAAGTATTGATTAGTAAGCAAGTCTTCAGGCATGACTGCAGTAGTTCTAAAGTAATTAGCGTCAAACGGCCTGAAGCTGTTTCTTATATAACCGTCTACATAACCATAAGTTCCGGAAGTGCCTTTCAATTTGATATAGTTGTAGAGACTCATCGCTTGCCTCCTAATACTGTCATCGCACATTGAAGTGTCATATTAGATCTAGAAGTAGCGCCGTTGCCTTGATCATCACGCATTGAAACCCCCGTTGTTATCTCGGCTTGGCCGTTACCCATAGAAATAATACCAGTAGCTACCGAATTTATCCCGTTATTTTGTAGAGTACTGATACCGACTTGAGCCGAAGTGAAAGGTACAGGGTCCACTGTAGGTAACACTATCGCATCTGGGTCTTCAACAGGCTCACCGCCTATGTTTATTAAAACATCGTATAAGCGCGCGCGAGTTGGGTAAATAGCGTCTACCCCGAAACCTCCAGCATTCGCTGCTATATTAAGGTCAAGGTCATAAACAGGCCCTGAGATATTGGCCGATGAGATGTCTACAGTAAAAGGCAAAGTGACTGTATGCGCAGAAGCATCTGCACTACTAAAATGTAAATCAGTAACATCTACAGTCGTAGAGCCTCCTCCCCCGTTCACATATAGCATAGCCTCGGCAATCGCTCTGTTCCCCATGAGATCCGTATTGAGTAAGTCAAGCTCTAATACTCCACTAATACTTTGTATAACATCGCCAGTTCCACCGGCCCAATAAGGAGTAATAGTAATTTCAAAGTTAGTATAGACGTCAGCGTTTGTATTAATGTCATAGCTTCCTAGACCGCCATAAGTGCCTAAATAGGAATCCCACCACATACTGTTCATGTAAACACCATCGCCTACTTGACCAGATGTGTTGTTAGATCCGCCAGGCTCACTGCTTACCATTTCATACGAAGCAGATATAGACCCGCCGGCGCCTCCAGGATCGACAGGAGCGGCAGGATACATATTGCCATTAATAAAGTGTAATATTGTAGTATCAGGAGGTGCTGCAGACTGTGTATAGATATTAAGCGTAGAGATTATTAAGACATCAATAACTTCGCCTTCAGGCAACCCAGATAGTTCAAAATAAACAGTAGTGAGCGGCTCAATAAAACCAACATTTAATGTAACATTTGTATGAGTTGATTTGGCAAATCTAGGGACAGTAACAGCTTCGTCTTGTATTTTAAGAGTGCTTACAGATAAATCTTGAATATAGCCGCCGTTGACACCTGTAGAGGCTACATTTCCGAGATCTATAACAGTATCGCCTGTAGCTGGATCCTTAACTGTCAATTGGTTTATATTAGCGGAGCCAGCTCTGGTCATTCTCCAGCCATTTAAACCATCATAATTGTCAGAAGCTAAGTCAGCCTTTATTTGTACACCAGTCCCGCCGCTATATCTGAAATACGAGCTGTCATCGCCTACATGTACATCTCCTGCGCTACCTAGCCAGAAACCTTGAGCGAAATCGCCGAAAGAAGTTTTACCACGGCGTATATTACCGGAAGTAACTTCAATATCGCCAGTGACACTAAGGCTGCCAGTATTAATTGTAATAGCGGATAGACTACCTACAGTCAATGAAGCCCAAAAAGGTGTATCCCAAGTTGTCTCATCAGTGCTAGGGTCGTATACACCTACACTCATAAATAATCTAGTATTTTCAGGTAAGGGCGAAGGCGCTTCAGTACTAGAATACCACGTAAGACCGTTACCCCAAGCATTAACTGCCGGTAAGGTCTCACCGGAAACTATTACTTGGCCTGTAAACGTAAGCTCCATAGCACCCGCAGCAAACGCTGTAACAGTTTTAGCGCCATCACCGCCTGTGCTAGAGACTATAGACATAGTCATATGCCCAGCAGTCCAATAAATAGTAGTAGTAGTAGCCTCTGCTGTATCCGTTACTCTCCCGCCGAGACGGTACAATACGTAACCTGATCCTGGCTCCGCAGGTATATCGGCTGACCAACCTGCTGGAACATTAACAATAGAGTCATTTGCCCAGTTATATGTACTTGTGGTCAAAGGGGTAGTTGGCGCAGGACTTCCTGAAATAGCCCATTTGTAGACATAAACATTTTGCGAAGAAACACTATTAGAAGCTTCACTTATGATAACATCAGGTGAGCTCCAGTTTACAATAGTTTGGATAACACCTACTTCCGCTTCTATCGTCAATGTCGCTTCGTATGCGCGCACAGAGCTATCAGAGGGTGCAGCTGGTAGCTCTAAAGACCAACCGTTCGCGCCTGATAATGTATGATGAGAGCGTGAAGGCGTCCAAGTCATTATAGACTGAGTTGAAGCCAATTCACTAGCAAGAGGGAATGTCGAACGCCACTTATATAAGCGCAACGTCGCAGTAACTATGCCTACATCTGAGAGTACATTAGGAGTTGTCCAGGCAAGATCGTTCGTATTTAACCCATAAACGCCTTTAACAGTAGCAGTAGCGTAACTCACATAAATCGTGCCTTGATCGCCCTCAATACCTTCGGTCCATTGAATAGTGCCGTTATTGCTCGTGGGCGGCGTTAATATATTTTCACCGAAGAAATATGAACCTTCATCAGATGCTATGTCAGAGCCCGGCGTATTAGGGGCAACCGTGCCAGCGGGCTTTCTATAGTACACTGTAAGCTGTTTCTCAGAGTAAGCATGACTAGCCCACTTTGCGACACTCCATTCGATATCTTCTACAAGAGTCTCTGGGTATGTAATTGTGAGCAACTTTTCAGCAAAGAATAAATTGCCTACTAATTCGCTACCGTACTCAATCTCAGCCTGTGCAAAAGCAGTGGCCTCATCTGCATACCAGCCATCAGGCGGGTCTAATATCTTACCATTAAAATCATATGAATTTCCGCCAGCTGATATATCAATCTCAGTATCACTGATATCTACCCTAGAGAACTTCCATATTTTAATAAGAGCCTCTGTTTGCGTAATACTGCTAGCACCAATTAGTACTTGAAGTTTTGGCCAACCTTGGCCCCTAGCCACATCCCACTCAGGCGCAATATTACCATAGCCGTCCCTTGCAATTACAGTAAAGGTAACTATGCCCTCTGCTAACAACGGTATATCGAACGATAAATCTCGAGTAGAGCCCAAATGAGCCCACTCTTCACCGATTGCAATTGCTCCTGCAGGCTTGGGGAGGTATTTAACATCATAAGAGACTTCACTGCCTTCTGCATGCGACCATGATAATGTACCGCTACGCAGTAGAACACCTTCAGCTGTTTCATTGGGCGTATACGTCAAAGAATTTTGAGGCACTTGCCCAACAGGATAGCGTGTATAAGGGTTTAAACTGTCTATGACCTCTTCGTCATCCGCATTCCACGCCAGCACCTCTGCGTTAAATATTTGACAAGTAAGATCTAAAGAGCCTTCGCTGTTTGCTTTAACGGAATTAACTAAAAAGACTACGCCAGGAATTCCTAAAACTTCACTATCTATATGAATTAAATCTTGAGGCTCTACATAAAAGAATTTTCTTGATACAGAAACCTGCAATAAACGCTCATGTCTGCTAGAACGCACAACTTCTTCAGCATAGGCTTTTGCGTGATGATAGTCTGATATTGAGTCAACAGTCTCTGAAGTCTCTAGAAGAATACCATTATCGGCTTCTAAATAAGTATCATAAACAACATCAGCAGGATTTGACGGGAATTTGTCTGGCCAACTCACTGTGTCAGTATTGAAATTCTTTTCTTCATTAGGAAAGCTTATTGTACAGAAATTAAACCGATCTGACAATGGTATCCAGCTTTGTGATATTTTACCTTTTAATTCAATATTACTGTCATCTATATATGCAACAGAAAGGTCTTCTTCATAATTATCTAGAGCTATTTGCTCTTGACCATTGGTCCAATAATTTGAAGGAGCTACCGGGTGTTGTGTGCCATTGGTAGCTACCTTACAGCGCCAAATGTCATTATCCAGTGCTATTGTTCCGCCTTCCACAGTACCGAGTGCCTGTACAATATCCCCTACTTCGTATGAAATACCCTCCTCATAAACTTTAGGGTAATGCATCTTAAGCTTGTATTTACCTTGACTCCAAAGCAATGTAGCTTTCTTACTCATAGAAGAAAGAATTCTTTGTATGTTGTCACGCACAGTAGCGCTAGTGTCTAATACGCCGTTAAACTCAAATCGACCCAGTGTTTTACTTGGCAGTCCATCTGTTTGAAGCTTTTGATCCCAAAAATCTCCAGTGTGAACTATATTTGTGCTGCCATTAACCTCGACTAGCTCTGCACAGATACGCTTAACGCGACCGAAAGAAGGCAAATCTATCTCATTAGCACTCAAACCTTTACCATAAGACTCATCAAGCAGGTAATCGAGAAGAACTTCTGCAGGGTTATTGCTATAAGATTTAAAAGGGCTTAGTACATCGTTTTCGCTTATAGTCTTTACCTTGGCCCCTTCACATTGAATTACAACTTGAGGGACACCGCTATACTGCGGCTCATCTCGGTCAACCTTAAAAACCATAGAGCCATAAGCAGTTTCAGGAAATCGAGCATTAGCCCTGTCTGTGAAAGCAGGTTGCGCCGCCATCATAGGGTCGGCAACTTCACCGTCACGGTAAATATGTATTCTACCGCTTTCTCCAAACTCAGCGTCGCGCCAGTCTTTATTGTTGATTTCAACATGATAGACATTTTGAATGCCTTTCATGCAAAAGACTTGCTGGATGTATAAGAACTCTCTTTTCCGTTTACGTTGAGTTTCTGTCTCGTCTAAAGCTGGCGATCCCGTATTAGCAAGCGTGCCTATTGTAAACCGAGTAGAGTCAAAGTATAAACTGTTTGTGTTAAACAGTGCAGCTAGCCTCAACTCGCCAGTAGTCTCGTTATAGCTAATAATTTTGTAATTATGAGCGGTAGCTACCACTTCAGGTAATGGTTCGCCACTAGGCCCTTCATACTCATGCCCAGCGACAAAGTTCCAAGGCATATGAGTCAATTCAACTCTAGCCTCTGGAAGCAACCTGTCAATAAGAAAAACTGAAGGCGTTAATTGCATAGCATAGTTTGCTGACATACTAGCTTGGCTAGCGCTGCCTGGGTTTCCTCGGCTTATAACCTTGCCGCCTGCACCGAGAGATATTGATACTGTTTCTGCTGTCTCATCTGTCCAGACACCGCCGACAGGCGCTTCAGCTGAATAAACACCACCATCATTATATAGTGTTATAGACATGTTTCCAGTAGCGATTACAGTGTTTTGATACTGGGAGACAACTCTAGAATCACCTGATGTTAAGAATTCTAAATCACCAGTAGCCCTATACTGGTAGTGACTGTCTACTTCATGGAATACTCTAAATCCTGCTATTTTAGCACGTCCATAGACAAGAGGCACTGCGCCTATTTCTGCTTCTACAGGTATCTCGAAGCCTTTTCTTGCCTCAGCTTCTCGTTTTGCTTTCTTTTGTGCTTTAATGGATGTATATGTAGAGTAGGCCGTAGAAATGACGGTTATAACAAAGGCTGTAACTCCGAAACTCATTATTTCTTCTCCTTCCGGCCCCAAAGAATATTAACCTTCTCTGAACCGATTAATATTTGATCATACGAAGTATCTCTTCCATAAGGCAAATTAGGATATTTTTTATCTAGATAATTTCTAGATGTCATTAAAGACCTTGTCAAGTCGAAAGAGCCCATAGGTGAAGAGCCTTCTAAATTTAAAGAAATTTCTTCATTCGGTGTAATTGCATATTCTACATTGTCTAAGTAACCCGCGTATACAGTCATCAGCCAATCATATGCCTCGCCTGGCTCAGTGCCGCCATTTACAATATCAAGCGTATTGATCAAGCCAGCGCCAACATATACAGTAGCTCCTGTAAACTCATTACTCTCGATAGTGGCTCTGAGAGTAAAATCAGGATCGCTAATAGTTAATTTGTAGGAATCCCTGTCCATCACCTCAGATAGATTAGGGGGATCAATCGCTAAGAGGCCATTGTCGGGCAAGTAAGTTGTTCCGCCATAAGGGAATTGATAAGGCAGTGTAGTATAGGCAATAAAAGCCCCATTTACAGTGGGTCCTATTTTTACTACTAAAAAAGATATTGCATGATCTCTTTGCATTGCTTCAAA
>Ga0136555_1000384_pt1 | contig 17877 bp, 14 predicted proteins | sample AntRauTorckE5432_FD_104927 | JGI IMG/M metagenome (GOLD analysis project Ga0136555, IMG submission 104927) | Saline lake microbial communities from Rauer Islands, Antarctica - Metagenome Torckler E5 #432 | ecosystem: Environmental > Aquatic > Non-marine Saline and Alkaline > Saline | place...
TCGGCTAAAAGCCATTGACGACATAATGGAAGCTTTAAAAATTTTAGCTAAAGATAAAAAAAATAAGAATATAAAAATAATCCTAGCTTGTCGAATTAAATCCAAAAAAGATCAACAAAAAAAACAGGCTGTTGCTGAATGGCTCGAGAAAGAAAAACTTCTTTCAAAGATTGTTTTTCTCGACACCTTTTCCGAAATGAATCAACTCTACAATTTATCTGACATAAACATCTTCCCTGTCAGAGAAATGGCTGGAAAATTTGATATCCCTTTAACATTAGTAGAATCAATGGCTTGTGGAAAACCAGTCATTGTTTCAAAACTTAAGAACCTAAAAGAATTAGTTGGGAAAAATAATTATGGAATGATTTGCAAAGTCCATGATCCGAAAAATTTAGCAGAAAAAATAAACCTTATAAAAAATGACAAAAAACTGTATAATGAAATAGCTTTCAATGCTCTTAATTTTGTGAAAACCAACTTTGATATAAAGAAAAATGTAAAAGAATATGAAAAAATTTATCAAAAATTAATTTTAAAATAGTTTTATGTATAAAATAACCAGAAAATCAAAATATGAACACTCAATGGAATTAGAAAACAAAAAAGGTGTTCTTATTAATTTCAATATGAGCGATGATTTAATGCCAGGCGATGATAGTTATGAAAAATTAGCGCACGTAGCTCAAGATCCCAGGATTTTTCATCACATCTCTGCTTTAACTGACATTCACTCTAAACCTGGCAGAAAAAACCCTACTGGCTCAGTAGTTGCCACTCGCAACGAAATTATGCCTCAATTAACTGACTCTGCCCCTAACTGCGGAATGCGTTTAATTAAAACTCCTTTTTTCAAAGGAGATCTTTCTGAAAATCAACTCAACGATTTATTTGAAGAATACACAAAAATCATCCCCACTAAAACCTACTGGGGCACTTATTTTAGTCATAAAGATATTCTGGAAATCTCCAAAAGAGGCTCTGAGCCAGTTCTAGAGAGATTTAAAAAATCTAAATCTCAACTCGATAACACCTTATTAAAAGGCAATATGTTTGGTAGTGAAAAAGTAACCAATCAGGAACTTTTCGATTCGATTCCTTCTTTGTTTTTTCGAATTGCTCAAAGCAGACTAGGGATTTTAGGAGAAGCCGGTAATCATTTTCTAGATCTACTTTTAGTTGATAAAGTTTTAGATGAAAAAATAGCCAAAAAATTTCAAATCAAAAAAGATCAATACGTTTTTTTGTTACATACTGGCTCGGGAATGTTCGGTCAATATTCAAGTTATTTTTATATGCCAAAAAAGAAAGAACATTTGAGCCAACAAATAATCAACACTCTAGCCAGGCAAACCTTTCTTAACAAGAAAATCGATTGGCACAAAACTTTACAAGAAGAGCTTCCTATTTATGAAAGTAGCGATGACTTATGGGGCATTAAAGAAGATTCCGAACTTTACAAACATTTCATGATAGCTAACAGAGCTTCAGCCAATCACGCTTTCGCTAATAGAACTTTGCTTCAAATAAGAATAGAACAGGGAATTGAAAAAATCCTAGGCAAAAAAATAGAACTACCTATAGTTTATGATATGAGCCATATCTCAGTTATGAAAGAAAACCATTTTAACCAAAACGTTTGGGTTCACCGGAATGGTTCTGTCAGAGCTTTTGGTCCAAAAAGAATGAAGGGTGTCAAACTTTACGAAGAAACAGGCGAACCAGTTTTTATACCCTCCTCTATGAGCACCCCAGTTTATCTAGGAGCAGGAACTGATTATAATACTTCTTCTTTCTTTTCAGCTCCGCATGGAACTGGAAAATCCAAGAAAAAAACCTCAGAAGTTCCGAAAAACAAAGAAGCACTCCATTTAAAAATGAGTAAAAACAAAGTTCGTCTTTACAACGCTAAATCCAAAGGAGTTATAGACCAAGATTCTTCTCACTATAAGAGTGTAGAACCAGCCATTAAAGGAATGACTAAAAATAAGGTAATTAATCCCGTAGCTAAAATGAAGCCAGTTTCTGTTTTAATGGCGTGAATTATTTAAAAAGAAAGCCTGCAAAATTTATCTCGCTAATTTTTTTTAAATGAAGTTTAAAACACTATTTAACTTTTTCTATAAAGCGAAAAATCGAAAAGTTAAAAATTATAAAATTATCTTTAATAAATACTTAAACGTTAGAACTTAAAAATTTGAATACACTTCAAGGAAAATTCTAGCAACGTATGAAATGTACTTAACTAGTACTTCAAAAAGTTGTGCAGAATTTAACAAATAAGTGTGTCAAATTTTGAAGTTTCAAGAAATTATGAAATTAATTACTATTTCTGGACTAGATGGTTCTGGAAAAACTACTCAACTTGATTTAATTGAAAAAAAATTAAATAAAAAATACAAAACTGCTAGATTGCACATGATCGATTTTTCTATTGCTAACAAAATTCTCAGAAGGCAAGAAAAATCTGAGAAATCATCCAAGCCTAAAGCAAAGACTATGGCTGGTTTTTTAGGAGTTTTATCAAGAAAAATTGCTTTAATTTTAGATGTAATCAGGTTTAGAGTTTATTACAGAATAAAAACCTTTGAAAATAAAATTGATTTTTTGATAATAGATCGTTATTTCTACGATCAAATCATCAATATTAAATATTTAGATAAAAAAAACGATCCTGACAGAAAACCTCTCTGGCAAATTATAGTTGAAAGTCAAATGATAACTCCAGATTTAAAAATATACCTCCAAATTGAACCTAAAATCATTCTCGAAAGAGATCCCAGGCTAGAGCAAGGAAAAGTTTATTTAATAAAAAAATATTTTCTTTTTGAGGTTTTGGCTAGAAGATGGAACTTAACCGTAATTAATGGTCGAACTAAAAAAGAAAAAATTCAAAAAACAATCAGTAATTTAATTTAATGTCGAGTTTAGTAAAAATTTCATTCTGGCTTTCTCTTTCTGAACTAGCCTTTAATATCTCTGGTTACATAATCCATGCTTCAATGGGAAGAATTCTGGACCCTGCCGGTTATGGTAGATTTAGTCTTATTATTACCTTCACTACCATGATAATAGTCTTGATTGGTCGAGGTGTTCCAATCTCTACTAGCAAATATTTAAGCGAAATCACCGAAGACAAGGCTAATAAATACAACGATATAAAAAGATCAGCTTTATTTCTACAAACCTCTATAATTCTTATAGTTTCTTCTGTATATTTTTTATCTGCCCCCGTTTTTGCTAATCTTTTAAATGACCCCACCCTGACAAATTTGTTTAGAATTTCTTCTTTGATAATTCCCGCCTTTGCTTTATCAAGTCTTTACGCTTACTACTTCAATGGAATTAAAGATTTTAAAAAAGTTGCTTTTCTTAAATTCTGGAGAGCCATTTTGAAAATAATTTTTATCATTGGGCTTGGTTTTTTATACAAAATCAAGGGAGCTATTATCGGTCAAGCTCTCGCCCCTTTCGTGGTTTTTCTGACTGCCTGGTTTATTGATCCTTTCAAAAAATCAAAAATAAAAAATCAACCTAATTTCAAAAACAACCCCTTAAACAAAAAATTAGCCAAAAAATTAGCCACTTTTGCCGGACCAATTGTGATTTTCATGTTATTTCATGAATTAATGCTTTCCATGAATCTCTATATGGTCAAAGCTATTCTTCAACAAGATGATTTGACTGGAATCTACAGTGCGGCCTCAACCGTTAGTCGAATTCCATATTACTTATTTTTCTTCATGACTATTATCTTATTACCAAAAATTTCTGAACTAATTGCCAATAAAAAACTAGCAGAAACTCAGAGCTTACTTCAGAAGGCTTTTAAATATTTATTTCTGACTCTCCTCCCTATCACCTTCTTACTGTCTTTATTTTCTAAATCAGCTGTGACATTTTTCTACGGAGATCAATACTCTCTAGCGGGACCAATAATGAGTATTTTAATTTTTGGTTTTGCTTTTTTGACTGTTTTTTATATTATCACTTTTGTCCTTAATGGAGCTGGTAAAAATAAGTTTCCTGTTTTAGCATCAATAACAGGAACCTTCTTGAACGCTATTGTAAGCTTCTTTTTAATTAAAAAGTTTGGCTTGATTGGTTCAGCTTTCGGAATTACTATCACTGCTTTTATAATAATGATTTGGACTTTATTCTACTCCAACAGAAATATCGTTAAATTCTTAAATTTATTTTCAATTCTAAAATACTTATTGGCTAGTATTCTCATTTATTTTTTAGGACTAAATTTTTTCGATCAAGGTCGTTACACATTTTTTCTTTGGTCTTTTATTTTAATCTTACTTTATCTAGTATTAATGATTATTACCAAAGAAATTGGAATCAGAGACTGGAACTATCTCAAAAAATCTTTAAAGAAATAATTCTCATTTTTTAAAATATAGGTTATAATTAATTTAACTAAAATTTTATAAATTAAAAAAATATTATGAACAAAAATCATCAGTTTTTACTTTTTCTAATAATACTAGTAGGGATAGCTACTTTTTTTATAATGAAGCCCTTTTTGATTTCCATTTTCTTGGCTTTTATTTTAGCCACAATGTTTAACAAAACCAATAAAAACCTACAGAAGAAGCTGAGCAACAAAAAAAGTTTATCTTCCTTGATTATGTGTCTCTGGGTGATGATTATTTTGGTTATTCCCTTTATAATTATTATTCTGATGACTGTTAGTGAAACCAATCAATTAATTAAAAACTTTCAGGATCAAAATATTTCTATTAATTTAAATTCTATTAAGAACTCAGAATTAGTTCAAACTTTGAATTTAGAAAACCTGGTAGCTTCTAATCAAAGTTGGGAAAAAATAATTGAAAACACAAAAGATATTAGTAATTATTTCTTCACTACTATCAAAGCTATTTATACTAGTGCTAGCAATTTTGTTTTCATTTTAGTAGTTTGTTTTTTTAGTCTATATTACTTTTTTAAAGACGGAGATGCGATCTTAAAAAAATTAATGAAGCTAAGCCCACTTCCCTCCAATCAAGAAAAAGAAATTTTCAAAAAATTCAATCAAATGACAGTTGCTACTATCAAAGGAACCTTGATTATTGCTTTAATTCAAGGACTTTTAATGGGAATAATTTTCTGGATTGCAGGAGTTCAAGCTCCTACTTTATGGGGTTTGCTAACCGCTATTATTTCAATTATTCCTTTATTAGGCGCAGTTTTGGTTTGGTTGCCAGTTGGAATTATTCTGCTATTCCTAGGAAGTATCTGGCAAGGAATTTTGGTTTTGATTATGGGAGCTATAATTGTCAGCAGTATTGATAATATTTTAAGACCAAAACTAATCGAGGGAAGAACCAGTTTGCATCCCTTGTTAGTCTTTCTATCGACTCTAGGAGGACTAGCGGTTTTTGGACCGTTGGGTTTTGTTATTGGTCCAGTAATAATAGTCTTATTATTAGCTTTTTTGGAAATCTATCAAAACGGACACATTAACAATTAACTAAAACAAAATGGAAACTGAATTTTTGTATGTCATCATTCCCCTTCTAGTTGGAGCATTGACTCAACTAACTAAATTTGCCATTTTTTCCTATAAACATGGAATCCAATGGGATTATTTTTTCACTCATGGCCATATGCCCTCCACTCATTCAGCTTTCGTTTCGGCTTTGATTGTAACCACTGGCTATTACCACGGGATAAGCAGCGGAGCTTTTTTAGTAGCTTTTTCTTTAAGTATTATTATTTTTGATGATGCTTTAAGATTAAGAATGTATCTAGGAGATCAAGGTAGGTATCTCAATAATTTAGTACAAAGCTTAGAAATAGACCCAAAAAAATTTCCTCGCTTAAAGGAAAGAGTCGGTCACCGAACTTCTGAAGTGATCGTTGGGATTATTTATGGAATAGCCCTGTCTTATCTTTTTATCTATTTTTTCTCTATTTTTTTTAAATAGTTTTGGGTGATTTTTTTATCGCTCCAAGGAATTTTATTTTTTTTAACCATCATATTTTCTTCGGCTCCCTTGCCTGTAATTAAAATAATGTCATTTTTATTAGCCTTTTTAATAGCTTCTTGAATAGCTTTTTTTCTGTCTTCAATCCTTAATAGCTTTTTTTTGTTTTTAATTCCTTTTTCTATTTCTTCCATAATTTGAATTGGATCTTCGCTATAAGGATCTTCGTTAGTAGTAATAATTAAATCAGCAAATTTTTCAACAATCTTGCCCATTATTGGTCTTTTGCCTCTATCCCTTTCCCCACAACTGCCAAAGACCCAAATCAATTTTGATTTATTTTCTTTTTTAAAATTCAAGGCAATTTCCCCTAATTTTTCCATAGAATCTGGAGTTAGAGCATAGTCAATAATAATATTTAAACCTTTATTGTTCTCCACTACTTCCATCCTTCCAGGAATTCCGTTAACTTCAGCTAATTTATTTTTAATTTTATTCATTGGAATTCTTTGAGAAACTCCAACACAAACAGCAGCCAAAGCATTCTCCACATTAAATCTTCCCGGTAGATCAAGTTTAAAACTAACACCGTCAACTTTAAACTGACTTTTAAAATCCTTAAACTCTATTTCCTCGGCCTTCCAAACAGGGTTGTTTTTGAAAGTTCTTTGTTTAAAATCAATTCCGTAAACATAATTTTCATTCATTCCTGAAAAAATAAACTTTTTGAAATTTTTCATATCGGAATTAATCACCCCAATTTTTTTAGCGTCTCTTCGCCAAGCCTTAGAAGTTATTTGAAATAATTTTAACTTAGTTTTTTCGTAATTTTCCATAGTAAAATGATAATCTAAATGCTCTCGAGTAATATTGGTAATTACCGCTATGTTGTAGTCTATCCCCCAAACCCTGAACTGGTCCAACGCGTGAGAGGAAGTTTCCAAAACTAAATAATAACAATTATTTTTTACTGCGTTTTTGATGAATTTTTGGATATTCCAGGCTGATTGAGTAGTAAATTTGGTCCTATTGACTTCTTCCTTGTCACCAATCTTGAAATTTATAGTGGAATAAACCGCTACCTTTTTACCAGTAGCTTCTAGAACTTTGGCAATCATTTGAACAGTAGTAGTTTTTCCATTAGTTCCAGTCACTCCAACAACCACAATTTTTCTAGCCGGAAAAGCAAACCAGAGATTAGCAAAAACTGCTTTTAATAGATGATAGATGTTTTTAATTTTTTGAATTGTTCGTTTAATATTCATGCTTTAATATAAGAATTACGATTTAGAAATTATGATTTAGAATTTGACTTCTCTAGTAATACAATTTCTTTCTTTTACAAAATTATCTACAAAATTTTATTTAATTATCTGAATAACTCTATATAAAAAATATTTCACTGGATTTAAAACCAAATCATAACACCCCGGGAAAATAACTGGCTCAAATTCTGAAGCAAAGCCTTTTTTAAATCGAGTAATTCCTTCCCATTTTTTTTGATTTTCATTAACTGCAATTCCAAAAAAATCATATTTTATCATTTCTTTCTTTTTAGCTCTTTTAATAGCCTCCCATTGTAAAAGATAGTTCGCCATTAGATTTCGATCTTTGCTAGAAGAAGCTCCGTGCAAATAAGTTGCCACTCCTCCAAAATAACTCACTAAAACTCCTCCGATAATTTTTTTATCCTTTTTCGCCAACAAAAGCTCCAAATTCCTCTTCGGAACAACTTCAAACATTGCTTGATAATAATACTTTTTATGAAATTTAACCTTATCTCTTTTTGCTGTTTCTTTAATTAATTCACAAAAACAATCGATATCTTTTTTATTTTTAGCAGTTATAATTTCAACTCCCTTTTTTTTAGCTAATTTTATATTATAACGAGTTTTTTGTTTCATTCCAGCTAGAATATCCTCTAAACTTTTAGTCAAATCTAAAACCAAAGTCTCTGCTGGTTGATGGTTCTTTTTACTTTTAAAAATTAACCCCTCAAAATATTTTAAATCTTCTTTTTTTTGAGACTCTATTCTGAACCAATTAATTTTTTTTTCTTGAGCTTTTTTTCTTATTTTTCTGGCCAAAATCAAATTATCCTTTTCCTCTGAAGAAAAAACTGGTCCTCGAGGAACATAAAAATAACTTCCGACTATTGGCAGTTTATTTTCAATAACTAAAACTTTACTATCTCCATTTTCTATAAAAAAAGCCTTCTTATCAATTTTTTTTTGAAAATCAAACCAATATTTGGATTGCAAAAATCCTCCGTCCAAACTATTTTTCCTTAAAAAATCTTCTCTATTGTTCATGGTTTAAAACATTACTAATTTTTTATTAACCAAAATAAATTAAATGTTTTGTTTTTTATATCTTCCTAAAAAAATATTAGTTCTTCCTCGCCAGACTTTTCAAGGCTAATTTAATCTTATCCGACACATCAACAACCTCCTTAACGCCTTGAGCTGCTTCTCGAGCCTCGCTTATATTATATCCCATGGCAACTAACGCTTCGATAACATCTTGGTCGTAACGAGCAGTTTCTTGACTTGCAACAGAAAAATCTTTAACTTTATTTTGGAGCTCCAAAATCAATCTTTCGGCAGTTTTTTTACCAATTCCTGAAACTTGAGTTAAAATACTTGAATCTTGATTTACAATTGCTGTCTTAACAACGTCCGGGGATGCAATATTTAAAATATTCAAAGCCGCTTTAGGTCCCACTCCCGAAACTGAAATTAATAGTTCGAACAATTCTAATTCGTTTTGAGTCTCAAAACCAATTAAACTCAACTGATCTTCTTTGACGTTGGTAAAAATAAAAAGCTCTAAAGTCTTTGAGCTAGACGCTTTTCCAATAGTCACTTCGTTACAAAAAACCTTATAACCTACGTTATTGACATCTAAAACCAAATATCCTTCACCGAAATAATCTACTATTCCTTTTAATTTTCCAATCATTTTCTAATTTAATTTTAAAGTTTGAATTTTTCAAAAAATTATTAAATTCAAAAATTAAACAATTTAAAATTGATTTAATTGTATTTATTCTATCATTATCTTTACAAACTTTCCAGACTATGCTAGAATCTCCAAGTAATTAAAGAATAAATCAATATAATTTTATGCCAATCCTAAAAGCTGCTAAAAAATATATGAAAGTAACTGCTAAGAAAAATACTTTCAATAAAAAAATCAAAGAGGTTCTAAAAAAAGCTATTAGAGAGGTTAATGACGCTATTGATGCAAAAAATAAATCCAAAGCCGAGAAGCTTTATGTAAATGCTCAAAAAGCTATTGATAAAGCCATGAAAAAAGGTATTTTAAAGAAAAACACCGCCGCTCGAAGAAAATCAGCTCTAGTCAAAAAAATTACCAGCCTAAAAAAATAATTATTATCAGGTGTATAAACAAAAAACGCTTTAAAGCGTTTTTTATTTAAATAAAGCAATTATAGGAGGTTTCAAATGACTGAAAATCAATTAGTTCTAAAGGCTTTGAGGGAAAATGATCGCCTTATTTCAAATGAAAATGAAATTTTTGAAGTTGACAAATCTCTTGGAAAAAACATTTTATGCTGTGAAAATGAATTAGCTTTTCGGCTTAAATCAATTGATCGCCGAAACAAAGAAATTATCGTCCTCGGCCAGCTTGACTCCTACGCAAAATTACATCTGACTGGCTTCAAAAAACATCGACCTTTAAATTAATCAGCTTCAATAAAAAACCGCCCCAGAAAATTCTCTGGAGCGGTTTTAAAATTATAAACTTTTAAATTTACTACGATATTTCGAAATATCGTAGTAAATTATTTTTACCTATATCTTTTATCAACCAAGTCCTAATCCCCTTAATAGTCGATTGAGGAGATTATCATAATCAATAAAAGACTTTATAATAAGCAAAAAATCCCAAAATGGGATTTTTTTGCGAATAAACTAATCAATTCTTTTTATACACCGATAATTTTAAAATTAAAGTAAGACTTGAAAAAATCATACCAAAATTACAATTTCACTCTATCGCGGTAGCCTGTTCCAGCGGGTATGAGTTTACCAATAATCACATTCTCTTTCAACCCTCTCAAAGGATCACACTTACCTTGAATAGCAGTATTAATCAAAACCTTAGCAGTTTCTTGAAAAGAAGCCGCTGACAAGAAACTTTCAGTAGACAACGCCACTTTGGAAATTCCTAGTACTAATCTTTCACCCTTAGCTTCTTTTTTACCAGCTTTTTTGGCTTTTTCATTAACTTCTTCAAATCTTTCTATTTCAATAATATCGCCTTCTAATAGTTCAGTATCACCGTCCTCAGTAACTTTTATTCTTGATAACATTCTTCTAACAATAATTTCAAGATGTTTATCATTAATTCCTTCTCCTTGCGTTTGATAGATTTCCTGAACTTCTTGAACAATATACCTGTGCAAAGATTCCTCACCATTGATTTTGAAAAGTTTTTTAAGGTCTAGATGTCCTTCAGACAAAACTTGTCCTTTTTTAACCGCTTCTCCTTTCCCAACCTTCACATTAATTACTGCTGGAATTGCATACTCTCTAATATCAGCTTCGGAATTTTTTGTTTTTTTCTTATCGCTGACTGTTTTCTGAACTCTGATGATTTTTTGCTTCTGATTTTCCTTAATTTCAAGTACTTTGCCATCAAAATCGGCAATAATACCTTCAGTTTTGGGAATTCTATTTTCAAAAATCTCTTCCACTCTTGGTAAACCTTGAGTAATATCAGTTCCAGCGATACCTCCAATATGGAATGTTCTCATGGTTAATTGTGTTCCTGGCTCTCCAATGGATTGGGCAGCCACAATTCCAACCGCTTCACCCAATTGAACCAAATGACTTCTGCCAAGGTCTAATCCATAACATTTTTGACAAACTCCTCTGTGAGTTTTGCAAGTAATTAAACTTCTAATTTTAATCTTCTCTACTCCAAGTTTTTCTATATTTTCAGCTTGATTGAAGTTAATTAAATCGCCTTTTTTAGCAATTTTTTCTTTATTTTTTGGATTAATTGCATCTTCAACCAAAACCCTTCCAACAATCCTAGAAGAAAAACTTTGACCAATCTTTTCTGCGTCTTCAGCATACATATAAGTCCCTTTGTCGTCGCCACAGTCTTCCTCTTTAACAATAACGTCTTGGGCTACATCGGCCAACCGTCTAGTTAAATAACCAGCGGTCGCAGTTCTCAAGGCAGTATCAGCCATACCCTTTCGAGCACCATGAGTAGAAATAAAATATTCCAAAACTCCGAAGCCACCCTTCAAAGAACCTTTAACCGGCAATTCGATTGTTTCTCCGGTCGGACCAGCCACTAATCCTTTCATTCCAGCCATCTGAACTACTACTGATTCAGATCCACGAGCTTTAGAAGTAATCATTGAAGCTAAAGAACTTTCAGGATCAATTACTTTTTTCACTTCTTCGGCAATTTTATTTTTAGTGTCATTCCAAACCTCAATAACTTTAGCCTTTCTTTCCTCGTTAGTTAACAACCCTTCTTCATATTGACCGTTGATTTCCTTGACTTGTTTTTCTGCTTCGTCAATCAACTCCTCCTTGCCTTCAGGAATAGTAATATCTTCCATTCCCAAACTAATTCCTGATTTAGTGACATACTCAAAGCCTAATTGTTTTAATTGATTCAAAAAATCTACAGTAGCTTCTTTTCCTTCTGATAACAAGAATTGAGCAATTAATTCCTTCAAGCCATTTTTATCAAGAGTTTTGTTTAAAAATCTCATTGATTCAGGTAGAATATCGTTTAAAATAGCTATACCAGCTGAAGTTTCAAATTTTTCACCCTCTTCGCCATATAGCAAAACTTTTGCTCTTAAATCCACAATTTCAGCTTGATAGGCTCTAATTAGATCATCAATAGAAGAAAAATATTTATTTTCACCTTTTAACCCATCTTTCATTTGAGTTAAATAATAAATTCCAAGCACAATATCCTGTGAAGGATTTACAATTGGATCACCGCTGGAAGGTTTTAACAAATTTCTACTAGAAAGCATAATTTCTTCACATTCTTTCCGTGCCTTTTCAGTCAATGGAACATGCACTGCCATTTGGTCACCATCGAAATCGGCATTGAAAGCCGCGCAAACCAAAGGATGAATTTGAATTGCCTTGCCTTCAATTAATTTAGGTCTGAAAGCTTGGATTGATAATCGATGCAAAGTCGGGGCTCTATTCAACATCACATATTGATGATCAATAATTTTTTCCAACATTTCATAAGCTTCCTCTGTTTCATCGTCCACCATTCTTCCAGCAATTCTAACATTATGAGCGTATTCATTTTCAATCAATTTGTTGATAATAAATGGTTTGAAAAGTTCCAAAGCCATTTTTTTAGGAATACCGCATTCATCCAATTTTAAATTTGGACCAATAACAATCACACTTCTCCCTGAATAATCAACTCTTTTACCTAATAGATTTTGTCTAAAACGACCTTGTTTTCCTTTAAGCATATCTGCCACAGATTTTAAAGCTCTATTTTGACCAGTAGAAGCCGTGACTCTGGTTTGATTTCTTCTAGTGCTATTATCCAACAAAGCATCCACTGCTTCCTGCAACATTCTTTTTTCATTTCTTTGAATAACTTCTGGCGCTCCCAGACTAATCAATTTCTTTAAACGATTATTCCGATTAATTATTCTTCTATAAAGATCATTCAAATCAGAAGTAGCAAACCTTCCACCGTCCAATTGAACCATCGGTCTAATGTCTGGAGGAATAATTGGAATAACTTTTAACATCATCCATTCTGGCCTTAAATCCGCTATATTAAGCCCCTTAAATAATCTCAATCTTTTAATTATTTTCTTTCTATCGATAGCAGTTTTTTTGTCAATATCTTTTTCTAAAAATTTTATTTCCTTGTCAAGATCAATCCTAGCTAAAAGTTTCTCGATAGCTTCTGCTCCGATAGAAGCTTCGAAAACTTGACCAAATTTCTTAGAATAATCATAATATTCTATCTCACTTAAAACCTGTTTAACATGCAGGCTGTTTAATTCGTTTTCCGTTTGTTTAAATATTTTTTTCAAATTGTCTTTATCTTGTTTCTTTTTAGCCAATTTAACTTGTTTTTTGCAATCATTCGCCAAACTATCTAAAGATTCTTTTCTGGCTTCTTCGTCGATAGAAGTAATAATATAACCAGCGAAATAAACCACCTTCTCCAAAATTTGAGTTGGTAGATTTAAAGCTAATCCAATTTTAGAAGGAAGTCCTTTTAAAAACCAAATATGAGAAACTGGTGTAGCTAAAGCGATATGCCCCATTCTCTCTCTTCTAACGATTGATCTCGTCACTTCCACTCCACATTTATCACAAATAATGCCCTTGTATCGAATTTTTTTATATTTTCCGCAATAACATTCCCAATCTTTAGAAGGACCAAAGATTTTCTCACAAAACAAGCCATCTTTCTCAAATTTTTGAGTTCGATAATTTATAGTTTCTGGTCTAATCACCTCTCCGCTAGACCAACTCGTAATGGTCTCTGGGGAAGATAATTTAAGCTGGACCGTGTTGAAATCAGAAATTTTAGTTATTTTATTGTCAGCCATTGATTTTCTTTAAATATAATTAAGTTTAATTGTTTTTTTGAAGAAGCTTCACATCCAAAGCTAGCGCTTTCAACTCGTTCACCAGTACATGAAAGGCCGCTGGAATATTTGGATTACTAATTTTTTCTCCTTTGATAATTGATTCATAAGCATGCGATCTTCCTAAAACATCATCGGATTTGATAGTTAGCATTTCCTGCAATACATGAGCTGCTCCATGACCTTCTAAAGCCCAAACTTCCATTTCTCCAAATCTCTGACCTCCAAATTGAGCTTTTCCTCCCAATGGTTGTTGAGTAATCAAAGAGTAAGGACCAATAGATCGCATATGCAACTTGTCTTCAACCAAATGATTCAATTTCAAAATATACATATAACCGACTGTGGTTTTTTCATTAAAAGATTCTCCTGTTTTTCCATTAATTAGCTTAATCTTTCCATCTTCCGGGAGACCAGCTCTCTTTAGTTCCCCTTTGATTTGATCTTTGGTTATTCCGCTCAAAGAAGGAGTGGCTGCTTTATATCCCAACACTGAAGCCGCCCAACCTAAATGAATTTCTAAAATTTGACCTAGATTCATACGAGAAGGTACACCCAGCGGTGTTAATATTAAATCAATTGTAGTCCCATCTGGTAAAAATGGCATGTCCTCTTCATTGGCAATCCTAGAAATTACACCTTTATTACCATGTCGTCCGGCTAGCTTGTCTCCAACTGAAATTTTTCTCAACTGAGCAATAGAAATTTGAATTTGCTGAATCACACCAGCTGGCAATTTATCGCCCTGTTCTCTAGAGAAGATTTTAATATCAACTACTTTTCCACTTTCTCCATGAGGCAAATATAAAGAAGTATCTTTAACATCTCTAGCTTTTTCACCAAAAACCGCTCTCAATAATCTTTCCTCGGCTGTCAAATCTCCTTCACCTTTCAAGGTGACCTTTCCTACTAAAATATCGCCAGAACTTAATTCTGCTCCGATTCTAATAATGCCTGTTTCATCTAGGTTCTTAAGTCGATCTTCGCTAATATTAGGGATATCTCTAGTGACAATTTCTGGACCAAGTTTAGTATCTCTAACATCAATCTTGAAGTCTTCAATATGAATTGAGCTATAGTTATCAGTCTTTAACAATCTCTTGGAAATAACAATCGCATCCTCAAAATTATACCCTTCCCAAGACATAAAAGCTGTCAAAATATTTTGCCCTAAAGCTATTTCACCATTTTCAGTTGAGGCTCCGTCAGCCAACAAATCGCCTTCTTCTACTTTTTGACCTTTATCCACTCTTGGAATTTGATTCATACAAGTATAACCGTTGGATTTCACAAAATTCTGTAAAATATATTCTCTTTTTTTATTTTTAGAACCTTCTTGATATTGAACCACAATATGATTAGCATCAACTTCCACTACGCTTCCTGGTTCTTTAGCTAAAATAACCTGTCCAGAATCAGCTGCTGCCTTATCCTCAAGTCCAGTTCCTACAAACGGAGCTTGTGGTTGAATACAAGAAACTGCTTGTCTTTGCATATTTGAACCCATCAAAGCTCGGTTTGAATCATCATGTTCTAAAAATGGAATCAGCCCAGTAGCCACTGAAATAAATTGCTTAGACGAAACATCTGAATAGTTAACTTCTTTAACATTGCAAGTTTGAGGTTCCCCTTTAAATCTAACGTCAACTTCTTGTTCTAATATGTTATCGAATTCATCTAGTTCAATTCCAGCATTTATAATCTTGAATTTTTCTTCTTCTATGGCATTTAAATATTCTATCTCAGTTCTAATGAAGGTATTTACTTTAATTTCCTTTTTGCTTGATTTTTTAACTTCCTTAATATCACTAGCTTTAATGCTATAGTCTTTTTTAAATAAAACTTTTCCTGAAGAATCTTTTATGTCCTCTTCTAAAATTCTTCCAATCCATTCATCTTTACTATCTTCAATGGAAAGTTTATCGGTCACTGGTCTATAAGGGGTTTCCAAAAATCCATATTTATTAATCTTGGCATAAGTCGCTAAATGTCCCACTAAACCAATATTTGGACCCTCTGGAGTTTGCACTGGACAAATTCTTCCATAATGAGAAGAATGTACATCCCGAACTTCAAAACCAGCTCTCTCTCTGGCCAAACCACCTGGACCCATAGCGCTAATTCTTCTTTTGTGTTCTAATTCAGCCAAAGGGTTTATTTGATCCATAAATTGAGAAAGTTGGGAAGAAGCAAAAAACTCCTTAATAACAGTTGCAGTTGGTCGAGGATTAATAAGTTGACCTGGCATTACAGTTGTAGTGTCACAGGTGCTCATTCTGTCTTTGATATTTCTAGCCATTCTAGCTAAACCAACTCTAACTCTATTTTGAACTAATTCTCCCACACCTCTAACTCTCCTAGATCCCAAATGATCAATATCGTCTGGTTCTGCTTCTGGATCATTATTTAGATTAATAACTTCTTTAATGATAGTTATCAATTCATCTTTGCTTAAAAGCCTGTCTTTTTCGTCAAATTCACTTTTGCTAATTCCTAATCTAGCATTCATCCTATATCTACCAACTTGACTTAAATCATATCGGTCAAAACTAAAAAACATGCCATCGATAATTTGCTTGGCATTTTCTTGAGTAGCCAGATCTCCTGGTCTAAGTCTTTTGTAGATTTCTTTATAAGCTTCACCTGTAGTTTTTGTAATATCCTTATTTAAGGTTTCTCTAATATATGACACTTCTCCATTATCAGCATCTTTAAATTCCTTAATAATGTCTTCTTCTGTCTCTAAACCAAAAATTTTCAACAAAGAAGTTACTGGTAATTTTCTTCTTCTGTCAATTTTAACCCAAAGAACATTGCTATAGTCAGTTTCAAATTCGAACCAAGCTCCTTTATTAGGAATAATTTTAGCCCCAAAAAGCTTCTTACCTTTTTGATAATTCATAGTAAAGAAAACTCCAGGGCTTCTGATTATTTGTGAGATGACTACTCTTTCAATTCCGTTGATAATAAAAGTTCCCTTTTCAGTCATCAAAGGAAAATCAGTTAAAAAGATTTCTTGTTCTCGAACCTCTCCAGTCTTTTTGAAAAGCAAGGAGACTTTAACTCTCAAAGGAGCTTCATAAGAAACATTTTTATTTTGGGCTGTAAATTCATCATATTTTGGCTCATCCAAATAGTATTCGCCAAAAGACAACTCCATTTCTTTACTGGTAAAATCAGCTAGGGGAGAAACTTCTTCTAAATTTTGTTTTAAGCCCTCTTCCAAAAACCAATTATAGGAATTTTTTTGAACCTCAATCAAATTAGGAAGAGAGACCATTGAAGTTTTTCGAAAGAATTTTCTTTTTGAAAGACTTGAATGTTGACTAAAGCTTTTTTTAACCGTAAGTTTTTTGGATTCTGGCATATTTTTTTTGGTGGCAATTGCTTTCAAAACAGCCGAAATTGAAAACAATTTACCATTTAATGAAAATTAAATAAAGTATTATTTAAAGCACAAATATAAAAATAAAAGTTTTAAAATAATAAAAAAACTAAAGAAAATCAATGCTCAATTGATTTTTATCTAGTTGTTTCATGATTAAAAATTTATATTCATCGAACTTATTTTCAGACGAAAAGATAACTACTGAAGTAGTTTTTTCTAATTTTTTTATTCTTGAAGTCATTATACAAACAAAAAATTATTTTGTCAAGCAAAAATTCAAAGTCTTTGAAACAGTTTCAATTATTCTGCTGGTAGTAAGCCCAGCTTTCTTGATTTTTACTTCGGATTTTTCTAAATCCATTGTCTTTATTTTATTCCTAGTTAGAATTTTATCAAAGTTTTTTAATAATGACAAGGACAAATTATTTTCATCTTCCCAACCTAATTTATCAATTATTTCATTGCCTTCTTCAAGTTTTAAAAAAATTTTCCGATCTCTAACTACAATTTCCAAATTCATAACTTAATGATTTTAATTAACTAAGTACTTAAAAATTAAGCTAGGAAGGGGTAATGAGCGGGCGACCAGAATCGAACTGGCGTCAACAGCTTGGAAGGCTGTGGTAATAGCCACTATACGACGCCCGCTAAAACTTTCAAACAACAAATTATATTTTATATCAAAAATCTCTCAATGTCAAAATTTTCTAGCAAAAGCGTTAGGTTCAACGCTTTTGCTATTTAGACATTGTTCATTGAAAAATTGGAATATCAAAAAAATCAATCCAAAGCTAAAGATCTAAGCTCATCAGCCAATCCATTGAGAGCTTGATCAATTTTAGTTAATTTTTTTGAATTATTTTTCATCTTGTTTTGATTCTCTAAAATAAACCTCTGCAAAAGTCCCA
>Ga0136555_1000385_pt1 | contig 17869 bp, 17 predicted proteins | sample AntRauTorckE5432_FD_104927 | JGI IMG/M metagenome (GOLD analysis project Ga0136555, IMG submission 104927) | Saline lake microbial communities from Rauer Islands, Antarctica - Metagenome Torckler E5 #432 | ecosystem: Environmental > Aquatic > Non-marine Saline and Alkaline > Saline | place...
CAAAAAGTACTTTTCCTGGTATACATATAAAAACATGCAGTAAATCTACTTTAATTTATACAGGTAATGACAACCCTTCTTGGACTTATCAAAAATCCAATCTCCATAATAAGTATGGAGAAGACTCATTGTTTAAAAATAAGGAGCTAGAGGCACTAACAGCGTTTATTTATGTACATGATTTATTATGTAATGAGGTATTTATTCTCGGACTGATGCCTTGGCTGGCAGTTCAACCCTTATTAACTGATCCTATAAAGGCTAATTTAGTGGGGCTGAAAAAGTGTATTTACGCTACGGATATAATTGATAAATATAAAAAAATAAGGATAAAAATATGAAAACTATTACGTTTCCGGTAGGGTATAGGCCAAATTATTTGAAAGAGTTTCTGGCTTGTTTAGAAAGACAAAATTTAGATGGATACACAATATTTTGTAGTGTTGAAAATTCTCCAGAATGTATAAAGATATTAAAAGAGTCTAAATTAGCTTTAAATATTTTGTATAAAAAAAACTCCATTGGTAGAAACGATCATCAAGGTGCTATTGATAATATGTTTAATGTGTTGAGTTCTGCCTTTGCAGCAGGGTCTACATTTAATGTTCATTTAGAGGATGATTTTTTATTAGCTCCTGACGCTATTGATTTAGCTAATTGGTATTATAATAATTTTAGAGATAAGCCTACTACATTTATGTCCTATGGGCTGTTTGGGTTTAACCCTAGAGGTGAGGATTACTCTGCTTTAGAAGAGGTACCTTTTTTTGAAGGGCTCGGTTGGTGTACATTTAAGGAGGGTTGGGAGGGCTGTTTTCAGAAAGCATGGAATGATACTGCACTAGTTAAAAAATATTATAAAGCTTGGGGTTGGGATTGGTCAGTACAAGCGTTTTTTAAAGAGTATAAATGTAAAGCATTACGGCCACTTATAAATAGAACTCAGCATAATGGTAGAGTAGGTGGAACATGTTGTACTGTTCAGCATCATGATACTCATTATACCCCATTAAAGTGGAACCAGACAGAACGTGTTTTAGACTTTAATTTAACTGGTACTTCAATAGAAACAGCGGATTGGATAAAATAATGAAAATTTTAACATTAGCAGGTACTAGGCCTGAGCTTATCCGGCTCTCAATACTTTTAAAAAAATTAGATATGTTTTCTAATCATGTATTTGTTTATACTAATCAGAATTATGATTATAATTTGAGTGGGAAATTTTTTGAAGAGTTGGCTATACGTAAGCCTGATTATTATTTTACTAATGAAGGACACTCCATTGGGACTTTTTTATCCAGTGCTATCACTCAATTTGAGGAGGTACTTTTAAAAGAAAAACCAGATAAGATGTTAGTGTTAGGTGATACTAATTCTGGATTATTATCTATAGTAGCAGAAAAATATAATATACCTATCTATCATATGGAAAGTGGGAATCGCGCCTTCGATAATCGTCTACCTGAAGAAACCAACAGACGTATCATAGATCATGTGTCTAAATATAATCTACCCTATACAGAGAATAGTAAACAGAATCTATTAGCAGAGGGCTTTCATAAAAACTTTGTATTCAAAACAGGTAATCCTATATATGAAGTGATACAGTATTATAAAAATGAGATTGATACTAGTTCTGTACTCGTTGATTTAATGCTTATCTCTGTACCTTATGTATTAGTAACTGCACATAGAACTGAGAATGTGGATAATAAAGAATCTTTACTAGGTATAGTAGAGGCTTTGAATATTATTTCTAAGGATAGGAAGGTAATATTTTCTGTCCATCCTAGAACTAGGGATAAGATTAAAAAATTTAATATAACTATCTCTGATAATATAGTACTTGCAGAGCCTTTTGGGTTTTTTGATTTTATTAAATTAGAACAACATGCAAAGACAGTTATTAGTGATTGTTTGAATCCAAGTTCAGTTATCTTATATCAAGATGGGGTTATAGGTACTATAGGCAATTTAATGGAATCAGATGTTATTTTAGGTAATAATTCATATGAGATAATAAATGTAGTTGAATCTAAAGAAGTGCTAAATAAATATCGAATTAGAACTAAATATAATGAGGTAGTCTGTAGTGAAAATCATAAATTGTTTATAGGAACTGATGACGGGATTTTAGAGAAAAAAGTGAAAGATATTACATGTAAAGATAGACTTGTTTCTTTTTGTAATATAGATGTTGACACACAGACACAAAAGCTTACTAAAGTAGACACTGTGGATTATGTTAATATTGATTCTAAAGGGATAAAGATCATAAAACAAAAGTCTCTTGGGGATGGGTTGCATCAATTTGGTAGATTTAAATGTAATACTTTGTATTTAAAAAAGGGTGTAAGTATAACAAAACTAAAAAATGTTCTTAAGTACTTAAATATTGGTCTTGAATTTTTGAATAAGTATACGTATATTCGTAAAAATAATGAACGTAAAAGACAAGTTACCATAAAACAACCGACCACATTAGACGTAAAATTAGCCGAACTAATTGGATTTTTATGTGGTGATGGGTTTTTAGTTAACAGTAGGACTTCATTGTATGATCAAAACATAAAAAATTTAGAGTATTTTAATAGAATTTTTAAAAGTCATTTTAATATAGAGGGTAAGTTTAACAAGGATAAAAGGAATAAATGTATAGCTTTAGACGTGTATTCTAAAAATTTATTTAAGTTTATCACTACCAATTTTTATACTGAATCACAGAATACCTTAACTAAGAAGAAAGATATATCTGATATTATTTGTAAATCACCTAATAATGTAGTAGCAGGGTATATAAGGGGTTTATTTGAAGCAGAGGGTTTTGTTGGAGATCATCATTTTGCAATAACAATGTCAGATAAACCTGTAATTCTTAAATTAAAATACCTTTTATTAAGATTCGGTATACTTACTAATATGTATGAATTTGAGCCTAAAAGAGAAAAAGATAAATCTATTCTTTACCAATTAAATATCTACGAACATAGAAGTAGAGAAATTTTTAAAAAAGAGATAGGTTTTATTTCTAAGTATAAAAAAAATAATACCAAAAAATTATTTAATAGGATAAAAGAACATAAATTTAAAAAACCAGTAGAACGGCATGATAATTTATTTTTTGATTTAATACGCGAAATAGAAGTAGTTAAAGACAGTGATAGATATATTGATTTAAATGTTTTGCCGACTAATACTTTTTTTGTAAATGGAATTTTGTCACATAATTCTGGTACCTGTCAAGAAGAGGCATGTATCTTTAATGTACCCTCTATAACTATTAGAGAGAGTACTGAAAGACAGGAGACTATTGAATGCGGTTCTAATATTTTAGTTGGTACGGACACTACACAAATTGTTAATGTGTATAATACTATTAAAGATAGAGTGTACCCATGGCTACCCCCTGAAGACTATATGAAAAAGAATGTATCCGACACAGTTATAAATATACTTTTAGGAAAATAAAGGAGAATAATTAAATGATTTTAGATACTTTAGATTTTATAGATTTTTATAAACATATAGAAGGTATTTTTAGTAACCATTTTTCAGAAAAAGAAACTAAGGATATCATGGAATTCGTTGATATATTATCCGATGCTAATTTAAAATGTTATCGTGCAAACATGATCGTAATTAAGGAGAGAAAAGGTAAAGCTCCTAATGATAAATTAATTGCCGACATGGAATGGGTAGCTAGATCAGTTGGTGAGTACAGAGTATCTTCTAAAGCTAGAATTAATTTGTATATATCGCAGGTAAGAACTGAAGGTATGGCATCATCAGAATCTACTTGGGTAACTGACGACATAGTATACAGTATTGGCGAGATGATGGATAGATTATCAATTGAAACTATAAAAAGAGAAGATTTTTTAAAAAATAACAGGCCTGGCCATATGAAAGAAGCTTCACAGAAACTCACTGATAGAGTTGAAACTTATTTGAAAGCAAAGTTAAAAGAGATTGACAAAAAAGGTATATATGAATGTATTCAGGAACAACGTACATATGATTTAGAGGGAATTGTAGAGGAGCTTGTTATATAATGATTGTATAGAAATATGTATACCTTTTGGCGAGTTATGAGAAGGAACTGAATATGAAGAAACTAATTAATTATGGAGGATTATATGTATAAAGTTTGGAAATCAGTAAATAAAAATAATGCTAGTCAGTTAATAATTGATAACCATGGTGATATAGAGAATATGGCTGTAGATTTTGGACAAATGGATTGGATAGATGAAGAAGACAGAGGGACTGTAATTGATTTCGCATGTGGTGTAGGAAGAAATACTCTTTATTTAGCTAGTATTTGTGATAAAGTTTATGGTTTTGATTTTCCTAATATGTTGGGGATGCTTAAAAATAGGCCAGCTTTTAAAGAACATTCTAATATTACTCTTTTTGATGATTGGAATGCTCTATCTGTGGAGGAATATGATACGGTATATTGTTGTATAGCGCTTCAACATTTATGTTCAAAAGATTTATTGTATTATATAAAAGAATTTAGTAAGAAAGCACGCAGCTTATATGTACATGGTAGAGATTTTAATGATCATGATAATGAAAAAATATTTGATTTACTTTCTAACTATTGGAAAGTAGATAAAGTGTGTGAGCCATATACTACAGAAGAACTTCCTAAGTTACCTAGGGATACTCATTATTATGCTAAATGGGTTGTAAAATGAATTTAATACCAAAACATTTACATTTATATTGGGATGGAAGTCCTATGTCAAAGCTGCAGACGCTAACAGTAGTCTCATTTCATAAGCACAATCCTGATTGGAAAATAAATGTTTATATGGCTGTTCAAGTATATAAAGGTAGAACTAAATATATTCCTGATTACACAGGAAAAGATTATTTTGCTGAGCTTAAAGAGCTTAACTATGTAACCATAACTACTATAGACTTAGATAATTATAATATAGGACACGATTTGCATGGTATACTACGCTCTGATATCTTTAGATATCATATATTATATGAAGTAGGAGGCGTATGGACCGACTTTGATGTTTTTTGGCTAAAATCTATGGAACACTTTCATAACATAGAATATCATGGTAATACCCCAATAGAAGAGGTTACTGATGTTGTTTCATTCATACATGGTACAGGTGGGGGTCATAGCATAGGTATTATGATACACGCCAAGAATACAGCATATATGCAGTCTGTACTTGAGACTGTTAAGACTGTTAAACCTCCATACAAACATGAAGTTTTTGGTAGTGTTATGCTTAATAGAAATTACCCCACTTTAGATTCTTTGTCTAAATATGGTAATGTTATTGGAGCTAGGTTTGAGACCTATTATCCTTATAATATTCATCCGCCCAATGTTACGATACAGAAGCTTTACAGGGGTGTAGATTTAAGTTGTATAAATAATAATGTTATGTGTGTTCATTGGTATAATGGAAGAAAAGAGAGTAAGCAATATGTTAATACTAATGGATTTAAAAGAAATTGTAGCATGACTACTCTATTAAAACAGGAGGGGTATATATAATGACTTATAGAATAGGAGATATGACAAAAGAAAAAGTATTAAGGATGGCTATGCATGCTAAAAACCCAAAACAACCTTATGGTGGTACCAAATATGATGCTGGCTACCATACTTTGAAATTGAAGGGAGAAGTGTATAAGGGACAAAGAGATAATCAAATGAGATTAGTAGATGTAAAATTTGATTTTAAAGATAAAACCGTGTTAGATATAGGCTGCAATGTTGGAGGAATGTTACATGAGCTGGCACCAGTTATACGCTACGGTGTAGGAATTGATCGAGATTTTAATTGTATTAATACTGCTAATCTTATACGAGATTATAATGATACACATAATATTAATTTTTATAACTTTGACTTAGACAATAGGCCCATTTCAAACGTAAGTGGTTTTGTACTTTCAGAAAAAATTGATATATGTTTTTTTCTATCTATGATAATGTGGATTAAAAATTGGAGAGAAGTATTAAATTATATAAAATCAATTTCTAATCATCTACTAATAGAACTTAATGGTGAAAATCAAGACGCTCAGTTAGAAGTTATAAAAACTATTTATACTAATGTTGATTTAATTTATGCTAAATCTTTGGATGATCCCGGACAGCATGATAGGAGGTTATACATCTGTAATGCGATCTAATAATACGTCTATAATATATTACCTTGATGCATCTTTACAAGTTACTTCTCAAGTTAAAGCTGTCTTTGTTAAAAAAGTTATACATGATAAGTATAGCCATTATGACTTTGTTAATAAAGAAGTTTTTTGGTTGAACAAGATGAAAGATTTTGATAGGGTGCCTAAAGTAATTAGTTTTAACACTAATTCAATAGTAATGGATTACATGGGGATGGAGATAAATAAACATTCAAGACCTATTGATTGGCAGGATCAGGTTGAATACATACTTGATGCTTTAAATAGAATAGAGGTTAGTCATAATGATATTAAAATAGAAGAAATTTTAGTTGGTAATGGAAAAATAAATATTATAGATTTTCAACACACCACTAGTAGTAGAGAGGAGTTTAGAGAATTACGTAGTCAGGGAAAAGTTACCGTAGAGCCGTATGTAAAAGATGACCGAACTTCTCTTTATACAATAATAGGAGAGTTATAATATGAAAGGTGAAATAATTATACCAAAATTTTATGAAAATTTGTGGGGCCCTACGTTTAAAAATACTTTAGGTGTTAGGGCCCCCCTTTGGTATGCGTTGAAAGAACGTTATGGTTTTAATATAACATTTGTTGATGACGTAAATGTTAGTAGAGATACTGATTTAGTATTGATGTTTGGAGTGCCCTATCATAATAGACCTAATTTAATACCAGGTCTCTTGGACCTTAATAAAAATACTAAGTTAATAATGTGGTCAGGGGATTTACAGTGTTATGGCAACAAAGAGTGTTTAGATAATAAGGTTAAAGTTTTTAATAGATGTGATGTTATTATATCACAAACAAATGAATACTTTATTGAAATGTATCCACAGTATTTAGATAAGCATGAAGTTATGTTTCATTTCTTTTCTCCAGTGAGTAGATACACAAACTTTAAATTTAATAATACTCCAAAAATGAGGTGTTTACTTTCTGGTTCTGCCAATAAAGATGTTTATGTACTCAGGGATTTTATAATTAAAGGTAATAGTAAATATGTAGATTACCATCCTCCTAAGTTTTTAGGAAATGAGTATGCTAAAAAACTTCATTCTTATTTTTGTGGGGTTGCCACCTCTTCGATATTTAATTATGTTTTAGCAAAACATTTAGAAATTACTGCTGTTGGCTCTCTATTGTTAGCGAATGAAACAAAAGATCTAGAGATGGCAGGTTTTATACCTTATAAGCATTATGTTCCGATAACTAAAATGAATGTGTTTAAAAAAATTATTGAATGTGTTGATAACCCAAATAATTATGTAGATATAAGACATTCTGCTATGAAATTTGTTAGAGAAAATCATAGTTTAGACAACAGAGTAGAGCAGTTTGAAATTATTTTAAATAAACTATTTAATTAAAGAGGAAAAGTATATAATATGGAAATACTAGTAGATAATATAAATTGTATGATTGATACAGTAAATAGAAGTATTGAATTTAATGATACAGTAGTTGGTATTAATAAGGCTAGAATACTTGGAAGTAGTGATCAATGTTATAGAGTAATGTATATGGTAGCACAGTATTTTAATGTAAAAAAAGTTTTAGAAATTGGTACGCATCAAGGAGCTTCTGCTATTACATTTTGTCAAGCAATTAAAGATAATAATAGAGTACCAGAAGTACATACTGTAGATAATTGGACACTACAATATAAAAAAATAGCTCAAAGTAACATTGACAAGTCTGGGTTTACTGATTATATTAAAATGTATGATGGAGCTTCTTTAATTGAAGTACCTAAAGTGTTAAGTAATATAGGTAAAGTAGATATTGCGTTTATAGATGGTAAACACACTTTAGATTATATAATTGGTGATTATAATAACTGTAAAGATTTTAGTGATATGATTTTATTTCATGACACAGAACATGGATTAACTTTAGGAGAAGAATCTTATTTTGATACTGTAAGATCGGATGGATATGAAATATATAATTTTAAAACAAAGTATGTGGAAGGGGATAGTCATTTAGTTGGCATTGCTTTAGCTATAAAACATAGGTAAATAAAGAATATAATAGGAGAAATAAATGTTTAAAGAAAAAACAATAATGAAAAAAATAGTGAAGGTTGCAGGAATAATTACAAATTCTAGAGGAGAACTAGTAGTTGTTTCTAAAGCAGATAACGATACTTTTATTTCCCCAGGAGGTAAGATAGAAAAAGGAGAAAGTAAGCTTGAAGCATTAAAGAGAGAACTAAATGAAGAATTAAGTGTTGATTTGTTAGATGCTGAGTTTTTTAAAACTTATAGCTCCAATAGAGCTGTTCATGATCCAGAGTTTTCTTTAGACATTCATGTTTATTTGGTAAAGGAGTATAATGGTATTATAAAAGCATCTGGAGAAATTGAGAGTGTTGTTTTTGTTTCTTATGATGATTTCTTAAATAAAAAGATAAAGTTGTCTGGAACTTACGATGAGATGATGCCGGACTTTGTTAAGGCAGGTTTTGTAAACTAATTTTAATTGAAATATTATAAAAATGATATATGAGGTGTAATGATGTTTAAAGCTAAAACAATACTGATTACAGGTGGAACAGGGAGTTGGGCTCAGGAACTAACAAAACAATTACTTGACAAAGATCCAAAGATGATTATATTATTGTCAAGAGGGGAATTAGCTCAAGTGACTACTGATAGAAAGTTCAATGATGATAGACTTAAGTTTATAATAGGAGATGTTAGAGATGCAGAAGCTATTGATAGATTATTTAGTATGGGTATAGATTATGTGTATCATTGTTTTCCAGTTAAAACTAAAGTTGTTTGTGAAAATGAAGTTAAAAATATAGAGGATGTTAAAATAAATGATTATGTTTTTTCATCTGATGGGCGACTAAATAAAGTTGAAAACTTAATAAGTCGTAAAATTGATGAAGAGATGGTAGATGTTGCTTCTTATTTTTCTAATATTCCTATAACATCTACAAGTGATCATACACATTTTGTATGGAAACCTTCTAAACAGTGTCCAAAATCATATAGAACTGCGTGTTCTCCTGCATGTAATAATAAATTAAAGGGAGAATGCCCAGAACATTATAAAAAAGATAGCGCTGAGTGGATTAAGGCAGGTGAAATACAAAAAGGTGATTATATTGCGATACCAAAGGTAAGAATAAATTCTGAAGACACAAAATATAACAGTGCAATGATGAGGTTGTTCGGATATTACCTTGCGGAAGGAGACTTACGTAAATATGCGGTTAGATTTACTTTTAACAGTAAAGAAGATGATTATCTTACTGATGTTGAAAATATTTTATTGGAAAATTTTGGAAAAAAAGGAAGTCGTTACTACACTAATCACAATTCTTGTACCATTACGGTGTGTGGTAAAGACATAGTAAAAAAATTTGAAGAGTTTGGTAAAGGGGCAGAAAATAAAATAATTCCATCGTGGGTTTTTAAATTAAAAGATATGAATAAAATTGAACAGTTATTGCTAGGGTACTTCTGTGGTGATGGGTGTTATTCTAATGGTAAAATGTCTACAGTATCTGAAAATTTGGCATATCAATTAAGATTATTGTTTGGCATGATTAATATTCCTACAGGGTTTATGAAATTACCAAGAGCGAAAAAAGATTTAATTATAGGTGGAAGAACTGTTAAAAAAGAAAATCTTAAACAAACTTATCAAATTTCTATAGGTAGTAGTAATAAAAATAAAAATTTTTATGTTGATGGCTCAACCAATAGTTATAAACATTTTATAACTGATGATTATATTTTTTATCTTGTCAAAAGCGTAAGTAAAAAAAAGAAAAAGGTCGTAGTATATAATTTAAGTGTATCTGGAGATCATACCTACAATGTGTATGGTTATGCTACACATAATTGTGCAGCCCTAAAACATGTACCTGTATGTGAAAATCAGCCACAGGAAGCTATAAAAACTAATATAACTGGTACAATAAATGTGATAAATTCAGCTATTAAACATAAGATAAAGAAGGTCATTGATGTTAGTACAGATAAGGCTGTAGCCCCAACCAACACCTATGGTTTCACAAAAGCCGTAGGAGAAAAATTAATCATTCATGCCAACACATTATCTAAAGATACAGACTTCGTGTGCATTAGAGGTGGTAATGTGCTTGGGTCTAATGGAAGTGTAGTACCTTTGTTTATAGATCAGATAAAACAGTTTAATAAAATAACAGTCACAGATGCTGACATGACAAGATTTTTTCTTACACTACCTGAAGCTATAACTTTATTGTTTCAAGCTACAGAAAATAGTGTGGGTGGAGAGACGTTTGTAATGAATATGCCAAGGTTCTATATTGGTGATTTAGCTAAAGTGTTAATAAATCATTACGGTAATGGACATACTTCAATAGATATAATAGGTTTACGTGAAGGAGAAAAGAAACACGAGGTTTTAATTTCTGAGCATGAATCACATAGAGCACATGTGTTTAATGAGGATTATTACATTATGTTGCCAGAGCTTGATATGGGTAGAGACTATAGCCATTTAAGCTCAAAACCTAAAGTGCTTTTTGATAGTTTTTCTTCTTCTGATGATGTACAGTCTCAAGAATACTTAACGAGGTTGCTTAATAACGGGGGATTTTTAGTATGAAAATTATAGTTTTAGGTAAAAACGGTATGTTAGGAAGATATGTATATACCTATTTGAAAAAAAACTTTAATACCATCGGCACAACGAGACAAACTTTGAGGGCTGATGACAATAGTTTATATGAACTGGATGTTAAAAGTGGTGATGTAGTTATAAATTGTATAGGAAGGATTCCGCAGAGGGGTAATACTAGTCAACAACAATTTTCTATAATTAATACTGCATTTCCTTTGAAGGTACAAGAGTTTTGTTACAATAGGGAAGCTAAGTTAATTCATCCTACATCAGATTGTGTGTTTGATGGCTCAGAAGGGAGTTACACAGAAGTTTCGGATCATACTTCTTTAGATGACTATGGTAAGTCAAAATCATTAGGTGAGCCTCTTAATTCTACTGTAATACGTACATCAATCCTAGGGGAAGAGATAAATAATAAACTTTCTTTATTAGAATGGGTAAAGTCAAACAAAAATAAAAAAGTAAATGGTTTTACTAATCATTATTGGAATGGGATTACTTGTCTTCAGTTTGCGAAAATATGTGAAAAAATAATTAAACATGATTTATTTTGGTGCGGTGTAAGACATATTTACTCACCATCTTCTGTATCAAAATATGAGTTGGTAAAAATGATTTCAAAAGTTTATGATTTAAATATTAAAGTTATACCTATTGAGACTTCGTCTCTTTGTGATAGAACACTAGCAACTATTATCCCTGATATTGATTTTAAAATTTCAGAATTAATGACGCAATTAAAAGAACAAAAAGAGTTTTTAAAAATGAATCAATTGGTTTACGAAAATTTGGAAGTAAATTACGTATGTAGTAGTTGTGGTAAAGAAGTAATTGATGGTTTTCAAAAGAGAGTAAATTGTAATAAATGCGGTAGACGTTTGAAGGAAGTTAGTCCTACAGGAATAAAGAAGAGGTAAACTATGGGCAAAAATAAATATGGTTATACAGATGAACAGCTTAAAAAATTACAAAAGACCAAAGAATTAAGCCTACGGGCTGGAGTTGTTTTAAGAGAGTATTCAGCACGTATTAATAGAGAAAAAGAAGAGGTACTCTTAAAACTTAGAAGGGTTAAAGAAAAGTATAATATTGGAGATTAAATATAATGGATTTAACTAAAATAGATATAATAGTTAGTGAGGTAGACGGGATTATAACTGATGGTGTATTAGCTTTGGATAATTTAAATAATGTATTGTTTAAAAATTACTGCGAAAGGGACTTTGAGGCTATTAATGAGTTAAAAAAGGTATTTACTTTTGTTTTTCTTTCTACCGACCCTAATATATCTTTAGGGGTTATGCAGAAAAGGAGTATTCCTTTCTTCTACGTAAAATCTAGAGATTCGAAACGTAAGATTTTAACAAGTAATATATTACCAAGATATAATATGCAGCCTGAGGACTTACTGTACATTGGAAGTAAGTTATCTGATATAGAATGTATGAATTTAGCTGAAGCTAGCTGTTATACTATTAGTGCTCCTAAAGGATTATTTAAAGTTGATAATAGTGAAATGATAAACTGTTCAGAAGGTAAGGGTGTATTATCTGATGTGCTCCATTTATTAACTCCTGAAATAGATAGAAGACTGAGGTTAATGTAAAATAACTTGACAAATTAGTTTTATGTATTATATTATATTAACCTTATGACCAAGAAATAAAAGGAGTAATAATGTTAATTAGAAGAATGACAGAAAGTGGAGCAAACGATTTAATTACTATTTATAGACCTTGCACAATAGATGAAGTTATCGGGCAAGAAATAAATAAAAAAATTATTAAAAATAATCTTACTAAGGGGACTACACCGCATAATTTATTACTTACTGGTCCTTCAGGGTGTGGGAAAACTACTGCCGCTAGAGTAGTTGCTCTTGGATTAAATTGTGAGTCAATAAAAGAAGGTTCAACAGCCGAGCCGTGTTTAACTTGCGACAGTTGTGTGAGTATATTAAACCACGCTAGTTTTGACGTACTTGAAATTAATGTGGGTGAGGCTGGGGGTAAGGATTCAGTAGACAAGATAACACAAGATCTTTCATATAGTCCTGTTATGAGTAGAAATAAAGTTTTAATTTTTGATGAGGCACATAAACTTACTACTGCTGCTCAGGATTTATTACTTAAGAAAATTGAAGATGGATTTAGCCATGTGTATTTTATTTTTTGTACTAATAAACCTGAAAAACTTTTAGTTGAGTTCACAGGCAGAAATATTAATATGCATTTTGGGTATATGACAGATGATTTAATTAGAGGTGCCCTCATTAATATTTGTGATTTTGAGGGTATTACTTATAAGCTTGATATTGTGGAGTACATAGTTGCTACAGCTAAAGGTGTCCCAAGAGAGGCAATTGCTAATTTAAAAAAGGTAATTGACGAAGAAAGTTGGGAGCTTGAAAATGTGAAGCTTATACTAGAGAATCACGCTTTGGACGAAGAGCATCCTAATATAATGGAAATAGGTAAGTGCCTTTATGGTAGAAAATTTAAAGATGCTGTCGCCATATTAACAAAGTTAAAAAGTATTCCAGAAGAACAAATTAGAATTGCTACTGCTGGATTTTTTACTGCCCGTTTAAAGTGGTGCAAGACTACTACTGAGGGCGACAAGCTTTCTGCTGTTTTAGATGTAATCACAACTCCTATACTTTATACAGGAAAACCTGCACACCATATCTTAGTGAATTATTTCTACAAGATAACTAAAATAATGAGAGGATAACTTATGAGTACTTTTGATGTAGAAGAATTTTTTCTACCTAAGCCGAACTTTGCTTATATTACTAGGGCAGAGGATGTAGCCTCAGTAATAGCTGAGATTCTTAGACATCCTATGATAGAGGTAGATACAGAAGCAACAGGTTTTGACCCTTATACAAAGAAGATTGTTTTAGTACAAATAGGTATTCCAAATAAGTCATTTGTTTTTGATGTGAGAAGTGACACAGAACATTCAACTGTACATCTTGACCAATTGGCACCAGTTCTTAATAATCCTAAGATACTTAAATTATTACAGAATGCTGTATTTGATATGAAAATGTTAAAGGTACACGCTGGGTACTATCTTGAGAATATTTATGATACTATGCTGGTAGAGCAGTTATTTAATTTAGGAGTTAATGCGAAGGGAGCTAGTTTGAAGGACCTAGTTAAAAAATATTTAGGTCTTTCTATGGCTAAAGAGCCTGGCGGAACTTTTCAGGATTATAATCAGGTGTTTAAACCTTACCAGATTGAATACGCTGCTAATGATGTTGCGATTCTTGCTTTAATTAGAGAATTACAATTACCTCGTATACACGCGGAAGGATTTGATAATGTTTGTAGATTAGAGTTTGAGTTTACTAAACCAATGTGTGAGATGGAGTTAAATGGGATAACATTAGATATAGATAAGTGGCGAATAATGATGAAAGATATTGAGCAAGAACGTGATGAGGCTCAAGAAGACATCAATCAGTTATTATCTACTGACCATGGACAAAATATATTATTTGGTATACCTGTTGTTAATATAGATAGCCCTTCCCAATTATTAAAAGCACTAAGAACTCAAGGGGTAAAACTAGATAGTACTTCTGCCAGCTCACTAGAAAAGTATAAAGATATCCCTATTATTGAAAAAATTCTTTCTTATAGAAAACTTAATAAATTAATGTCTACGTACGGTGAAACGTTGCTAGAAAAGATTCATCCTTTAACTGGTAGACTTCATACTCGTTTCAGACAGATGGTTAGTACAGGGCGTATGAGTAGCTCAGCACCTAACCTACAGAACATACCAAAGAAACAGAGGTTCAGAAGTTGCTTCATAGCTAAGCCAGGATACAGTTTGGTTACAGCTGATATGTCAGGGGCGGAGCTTAGGATTCTTGGTAACATTTCTGAAGATGCTGTATTTATTGAGTGTTATGCTAATGGTATTGATTTACATACTAGAACTGCTTCTGAAGTGTTCGGTATTCCTATGGAAGAAGTTAAGAGTGACACCAGAGGCAAGGCCAAAGCGATAAATTTTGGATTGTGCACTTCGGAACATACTGAAATCATTACAGATTCTGGCATTAGACCAATAAAAGATGTTAAAATAAATGACTCAGTTGCTCATGATATAGGAACTAATAAAGTAATAGACCATATGTATATGGGAGAAAAGGAAGTATTTGAAGTAACTACTAAATATGGTTATTCAATAGAAGTAACCTCAGAACATTTAATGAAAGTAATAGATGAAGGAGGTAACTACACAGATAAAAAACTAGAAGATATCTCAATGGACAAAGATAGCATGTGTATTAAGCTAGGTTCAAACCTTTTTCCAAAAACTAATCCTATTTTTGAAGAATTCAAAGTAGAGAAAAAAACTAATTATAAAGATTTTAGATTACCTAAAATATTGGATAATGATTGGGCTGCTTTCTTAGGGCTATTTGTTGCAGAAGGTAGTGTTTTTAAAGTAAAAGGTAGAGATACTTATAGTACTGTAGGTTTTGGTTTTTCTAAAAAAGATTGTCAATTTATAGAAGAGATAGATAAATTATTTAATAGGTTGTTTGGAGATAGATTTAGTAGAGTAGATACTGGTGAATTCATTAGATACACTATAAATTCTGTTATTTTTGCAGAATGGTTAGTAACTATGCTAAATATTAAAGGTATAAATAAAACTAATGAAATTAAAATTCCTTCTTGTATTAAAAACTCATCTAAAGAAGTTCAAAGCGTTTTCCTATCTTGGTTATTTGAGGGAGATGGGACTATAAAATTTAATGGTAAAGGGTACAGAATACAATATAGTAGTAAATCTAAACCATTAATGAATGATTTACAAGTTATGTTATTAAATTTTGGAATCCTAGTTTCATTAAAGTATGAGTATAGGAAAGGCTATCCGGATAAGTACTATTGTTTGACAATTATATCGTATGATTGCTCTTCAATTTTTATGAATGACATAGGATTTATAACTGATAGGAAAAATAATAGAGCAAACACTACATCTGCATACCGCACTTCTTGTTATTTTATAGGAGCTTATAGAGATAAAATAGAAAAAATAGTGGAGAACTGTGATGTGAGTCCACAACTTAAAAAAAGATTTCATAAAAAAAGATATGGTGATTTAATTGGGAATATTTATTTAGAGGAATTAGCTAAGTACGATGAGTTCTTTGAATTTATTAGCACTAATAAAGTAGTTACCTTACCTATAGTTTCTATTAAAAGTAAAGGACTTAAAAGAGTATATGATATTTCTGTAGATCAGCACCCTTACTTTATAGCTAATGGTTTTATTGTACATAACTGTTACGGTCTATCTAAGTATGGGCTGGCTGCAAATCTTAAGATAAAAGAAAAAGAAGCAGATAACATGATTAACACTTACTTTGAACGATATAATGGAGTGAAGACTTACTTGGACGAAGCAGCAAGAGGGGCGGTTAAGAATGGCTTTTCTCAGACTGTTAGTGGTAGGAAAAGATATTACAACATACCTCCCTATGGCCACCCAGATAGGGTAACTAAACAACGATCAGTTGAAAGAGCGGCAAAGAATGCTGGTATACAGGGGGCTAACGCAGACACTGTTAAAGAAGCAATGATACTTGTAGTAGAAAGACTTGCTAACAGTGATTATGATGCAAAACTTTTATTAACAGTACATGATGAAGTAGTTGTAGAGGTAAGAAATGATCAAGTAGATGCTGTAAGAGAACTTGTAGCTAATTCTTTAATAGATGGTTTTGGTAAATACTTTAGTAAAATTACTATGGAGGCTGATGCGCTTTTAGGTCCTTGCTGGTTAAAAGGATCTTGTGAAAATAAAATTGATGGTGAAGAATGTGGGTGTTGTGATATGGAGTTTGTAAATGATGCCCATTATGGGACTAAATTAGTGTGTGCTAAATGTGGTGCACCCCAGGAATAGTATGGCTAATAAGAAGTACAATATTACACTCATTAAAGAGTATTTTAAAAAAGAAGGATACACCTTACTTAGTACTGAATACGAGGGGTATACCAACAAACTTGATTATAGGTGTCCCAGAGGTCATTATCATAGTATTACTTGGGGTAATTGGTTATTAGGACATAGGTGTAGGTTTTGTAACTTCGATAAGAGAAAACTGTCATTAGATAAGATAAGAGAGGCTTTCTATAATGAAGGGTACACTTTATTAACTACTGTTTATAAAAATAATAAACAAAAACTAGAATATATTTGTCCTAAAGGGTATAAACACTCAATAAGATGGGATGATTGGGCTTCGGGAAACCGTTGTTACTACTGTCATGGTAACTTGAAGCCGAGTTTTGATACAGTTAGGAATTCTTTAGAAAAAGAGGGGTACATTCTTCTGAGTGAGGAGTATAAAAATAGCAGTACTAAACTTGATTACATATGTCCTAATAAGCACTCTCATAGTATCACTTATAGGGATTGGGTATCAGGTTGTAGATGTCCTTATTGTGTTGGTAATAATAAAAAAACAATTGAATATATAAAAGAGGAGTTTAAAAAAGAAGGTTATATCTTATTAAGTAAAAAGTATGAAAATGCACATATTAAACTTGAGTATGTTTGTTCTGAAGGGCACGGACATAGTATTACTTGGGGTAATTGGAGAACTGGTTATAGGTGCCCTACCTGTAAAGGTATAAACCTATCAATAACTAGATGTGGTTCAGGGCACCCTAATTGGCAAGGTGGAAAATCCTTCGAACCTTATTGTGAAGCCTGGAAAGACAAAGAATACAAACAGGATATAAGAAATAGGGATGATAATAAATGTTTGAATCCATATTGTAATTCATCGAATAAAAACGACCTAACAATTCACCACATTGATTATAATAAAAAGAACTGCAAGCCTAGTAATTTAATTACGGTGTGCCGTTCTTGTAACTCTAAAGCAAATACAGACAGGAACTGGCATAAGTCTTGGTATCAAGCGCTATTGTATAGACGATATGATTATAGGTATTAAAAATTCAGTAGAAAAAAAGACTATAGAAGTATATACAGA
>Ga0136555_1000386_pt1 | contig 17857 bp, 18 predicted proteins | sample AntRauTorckE5432_FD_104927 | JGI IMG/M metagenome (GOLD analysis project Ga0136555, IMG submission 104927) | Saline lake microbial communities from Rauer Islands, Antarctica - Metagenome Torckler E5 #432 | ecosystem: Environmental > Aquatic > Non-marine Saline and Alkaline > Saline | place...
ACAAGAAAGATATTTAAAAGAACAGTAGATGCAAATGTTACTACATTTGGATTTACCGGAGGAGAAGAAGACAAAACGTATAAAATATATTTAAAAGTAGACGCTACAGGTGGATATTCATTTGATTATGACTATGGAAACATTGAAACTCAAGATGGAATTGAATTAATATTACCGTCGGATCCAAACTCTAAACATTTATTTCAAGTTGAAGTATTAGATAACGGAAGGTATTTAGTATACCCAATATATAATATTGAAAGAATAACAAGAAATACTGAATTAACTGCTGGATTAGGAATACAATCTGCAACAGCGACTGGAATTAACCCATTAATATCTAATTCAAATGCTGCTGGACTTGCTACAGTAACAGCAACAGCGACAGGCAATGATTCAACAATAACAATAACATAAAACAAAATAATATAAAACAATGGCAATTACGGCAAATGCAAATTTTAAAATAAATCTTCTTAAAGAAGGATTAGATGCTCAACTAGCAAAAGGAACTCTTAAAGCAATGATTCTTTTAGATGCACATGTAATAGATGATGGTACACAAGACTTTATTAGTGATGTTTCAGCAAATGAAATGACGGCAGGTGGAGATTATGTAACAGGTGGAGTTACTTTGGCAGGTATAACAACAGCAATTAATGGCACAACGGTTGAACTTGATTTTACCGATCTTGCTTTAACTGGAATTGATACAGCAACTCAAGGCGGTGCCATTGAATTTTTAATAGTATATGTAGATACAGGTACTCCTGCGACTTCAGAAATTATTACACAAGATAACATTGGAGTACAAACTTTAGCTTCTGGTGACACTTTAAACTATACTCTTCAAGCAGCAGGCATCTATAATATATTATAATTATGAGTAAATTAACTCCTAGGAATAAACCTCCACAGAAAGATTTAATAGCACATTGGTTTGACAAGTATCATTTTGATATTGAAAATGGTGTAGTACTAAGTCCTATTGGAGATAATAGCAGACTACCTCAATCAGGTAGATGCTACTTATCTAATAATGTGGATTCTCATGTAGTTTTTCCTGAAGTTATGGAAGATACAAAAATTAGAGTTGAACTTTGGTTTAACCCTTCTTCTGCAAAGGGGATGCTATTAGGAGATAATACTACAGCAATCAATTCGTATATTAGAATTATAGATGCTAATACAATAAGAGTAAAAGGCGATGGAACTGGATTTGAAGATTTTACTTTTACAACAGCGATTACTTTAAATGAATGGCATCATCTTATATTTGAAAAAGAGGGTTCTAGTGGATTCATGAGTATAGATGGAAATACCCAAAATAACAACACTATATCTATTCCAGGTACACTTTATTTCGATCAAATATCTCGTTACTATAATGGGGCACAGGGGGCTATTTTTGTGTATGAAGGTAAAATAACAGATATAAGAATATACAATAATGTTAATTTAGATTTACAGTATTGGTTTAAATGCGAAGATAATGGACTAATAGCATTTGATTCATCAGGTAATGGTAATCATGGTACTAAAGTAAATACAGATACTTTAGGTGCTAATACATTTCATTATGAAGGAAGTGATGTACCTACAAGTTATCAGAATGAAGTAGGTTACTCTGATGGTGATGGTACGGATAATAATGGATATTTTATTCCTAGAGATGAAGCTAATCCTACTTTAGATGTATTAGGTAATCCTTTAGATTATAAAGGTCAAGTTTCTTATCCTGCTAAATTAGTTGAGAGTAATTGTATAAGCTTTGATGGAGTTGATGATAAACTTTCTTTTGTGGACTTAATAGGAATTACTATAACCTCTTATCAAGGAACATCCACTTTGTCAATTAATGGGAATGATATTGAAGGAACAGCAGGAACAGCTTATGATATATTACTAAGTGATGGTACTCATTTACCATGTGCAGAGGGCAATGGCACTACTGTATTTGATGCTAGTGGTAATGGTAATCATGGTATATTGATTAATGGAGTATCTTGGACTAAGCAAGACATATATCACTATAACTTTGAAAAAGGATTTTATGAAAATGTACCTAAATTTCCTTTTAGTAATAATAGAGTATTTTATAGCAACTCAGGTAGATTTGACAGAATCAGAGGAGATAAAGACTTTAAAATTACAGCAGTAGTTCAGTCTGATCTAATTGTTGATGAATTATCTGAAATAAATCAAATATTTCAGGCTACGACAGGAAGCACTAGAAGAATGGTATTATCTATAACATCAGCAGGAATAAACGGTAAAATAGTTCGATATTATGATTTATTTACTGATAAAGGTCTAGAGTATACTATAGGGGATACTTTCCAAGATGTTGAAATAATAATTCAAGGAGATGGATTAGGAAACATTAGCGGAATAGTTGATGGTAATGCAATGGTGGACAATAATGGCGCTGCTGCTGGGGGTATGCAAAATTTTAGAGTTTTTTCTATAGGAGGAGTAATAAATGCCGAAGGAGATAATATTATACAAGGGTTTGAAGGTTTTATAAAATCACTTAAAGTTGAAACTGAAAGCATTGTAGATTTAGACTTAACTTATAATAATGGCACATTTATAGATGCAATTGGTTCATATCCATTAACAGAATTTCTTGAACCTAATATACTATCTCCTATTGCTGATGAAATACAAGCTTCTTTTGAGCCTATAATTAAAAAGCCATCTCAAAGAAACCATAACGGAGCAGAAACTAAAATAGACTTTAATCCTTATAATGCTCCTAAGTTAGATGGGTTAGGTGTTAAAAAATTACAAGAAGAGACTACCTCTAATTTCTATCAATCATTAACTAAAAAAGGAGAGAGTTTATTTTATGTAGAAAATGATGTACCTAAAACTAATAAGATTTTAAACTATAATAAGCACAATAATAATGTAGTTGCTTCCCCTGCTATATGGTATGATTTTGATGACTTAGATACGATGGTATTAACAGGACTTAATCAGCTTGAAGAAATAAATTCAAAAGGTACAATTCCTGATATGACATTATTTGGGGTAAACGGATTTATTGTAAACGTAAATGGTCGTAACGTATTCGAGAGTACAACAGGAGAAGGTTATAGAGCTTTAAACAGTAATAAAAATAATTATAAATTCCTCCATCAACCAGATCGAGTAGACAGGACAATATTTTATGTTTTTAAGTCTAATATTGCTGATGATACTATTGGAACTTTTTTAAGAACCTCTAAGATTACTACTGTGGATACTGGTTTTAATATTTCTGATGAAAGTAGAGGTTCACGTGATAAGACAGTGAGAGTATTTATAGCAAAAGGAATATTAGGAAGTCCACTTGTTGATGTTACCAGCCCTAACAATATACTAAGTAATACGGATTTTAAATTATACCAAGATTCTGCAATATCTTCACAATATAAGATCGAAGTAAACAGTCAAGTATTATATAACCAGCTACTAAGTATAAATAGTAGTTTATCAGTTTCTAGTAGATTTTTTTTACTTGGTGTAGTTGGTCAATTAGCTGAATGTATAATTTATGACAGAGCTTTATCTTCAGAAGAAATGTTAGAAGTTAATAATTACTTAAAAAGTAAATGGTCTTTAAATAAAAAATAATACTAATATGATAAAAACAATACTACCACCCGAACAAATAATGACAGGAGCTCCTTATTTCTTTTTAAAAGATCTCAAAGACTCCGGATCTTATAAACAACTATCAAAAGATGCGAGAGGAACTCAAGTTGAGGTGGAACCTCAGCATATTGAGCAGTATCTTAATATAAGAAACGCACAAATTACCGCAAATCCAAATATTCAGATCTCAGGAGAACCGACTACTCATGCATTGTGGCCGACTATCGAAAATCTAATTTCAATGTGTAAATCAAGCGTTAACCAATCAACTAAAATTGAAACTCAATATCTTTTTATTGAAGCAGATGCTGCAATCTTAGATGATATTGTACCAACAGGAATCAGAAATGAAGACGGAACTACTGTTTTTAGAGATTGGACAGTTGCTGGTGATTCACCTCAACCATGGGCAACTTCAATTAATGAAACTCGTGTAGTATTAAGATGCCATTTAGGTGGTGCAATTGTAAACATGGATGAACTTGAAACATGGATTAATTATGCTTCAACAAGTGATAAGAATATTACTTTGCTATTCAATTATGAATTACAAACTTTACTTTCATCTGCAGCATACAACCCAGAAGCAGTATAAATTTCTCACTGCTCAGAGATCAATATATAATATAAATAAATCAGTTGAATGTATTTAATTGAAAACGCTGAAGGAATTCAGTTACTGAACAAATTAATCTTAAGTCAAAATGGAGATGAAGCAGGGTTTTCATTACCTAAAGCAACTTCTGATCCCACAACAGTTTCTGCTGGAGATTTTTATTATAATACAACTTCAAATGAAGTAAAGTTTTATAATGGAACTGAGTGGTTAGTACTTATTTCAGGTACAATCAATTCACTTGTTCCGGTTCAGTATAATATCAATTCAGATGATACTGTTTCTGCAACTGCTATATTTGAAGGTTACATTAACATTAGTACTTCAACTGAAGTTTTTAATTCTACTCGTCTTTCATCTGTTGATTACGAAACATCTGAAGATGGCGGTGATACTTGGGCAACTCATGCTGATATTACTGCTTTAAAAGGATGGGTTGATACTAATATCACTTTAAATACAGACGTCTATTTAATACGTGCTGTTGGTTTTTATAATTCAGGACAAGTTGGAGAAGCAGAAATAAAATTCGAATTTACTCCAGAGTTACTCTAAAAATAATTTAAATAATGATTCATACATTTACACATAAAGGAAAAGATATTACAGTTTACTCAGGAAGAGGTAAAGATGAAAGATATGTGGATTTTCCAGTAATCAGTAATCACTTCAAAAGAATTTACCATAAAGGTCATGTAATAGATGCCCAAAGAGAAAGATTTGAAATCATTTGCTATATGCAAAGTGTAGATGCTAATGGAGATCAAATACCAAATACTCAGACAGAGAATTACAGGATTCCAGTTACAGATAATACATATGACCAACTATACGGAATCATGGCATCTCAAAATATGTCAGCACTTAAAGAAATGAATTTAAGAGCAGTGAATGGAATTTGTGAAACAGAATTAGGACATGAAATATTTCCATATAACCCAATTAATAATATGGTTCCTATTCAACCTATAGAATTTGAGTTAGATCAATTCGGAAATGACATTAAAGTAATGCATACAGACGGTTCAGGAGTTTATGAGTATTCATTAGATTACGGACAGACTTGGGGTAATTCATTAACACTTGAAGATTTAACAATTGGAAATGAATATACAGTAACAGTTAGAGATAATTCAAGTTCTTGGTTTAGAAGCAAGAAAATTACATTGAAATAATAAATCCAATATTAACTATAAATGGAGGAACAACTGTTACTCCTTCTGGTACATATCAAGCCCCTTCTGGATTTATACTAGGCTCAGCTGATGGTACACCTGCCGATGTATTAGAAAAAGCGTATGTTTTAGTAGAAAATTATGGATGGCAAATTACTTATAATATATAATCTATATTAAACTTTTTAGTCACTTCTGATTAGAATTCTAAATGCACTTTCACAATAGAATATTATTAATTAATAATACAATGGAAATTAAACCTAACGAAAAATTTCAATGGATAAAGGGTGATAACATCGGAGATGTAGAAATAGTTGAAAGAGTAGCCGGTAACAAAGTAAACTTTGAAAGCGGTAGACGTTTAATGAAAACTGTTTTTGCTGAATTTGTTAAACCTATTAAATCACAAGAAGATCTAATGGTCATTCAAAAAGGGGATGCTCAGAGTCAGCAAAATAATAATGCTATAAAAGATCTTCCTGCAAGTTCTCTTCCTGCAAGTTCACCCGTACCTCAAAATACAGTTGAAACACAAGCAGATCCAGATAACCTTACAATTTCAAACTCAAAAATATTAGATGCAGTTAAAGCATCAAAGAAAAATAAAGTTTTAAATTTAAAAACTAAAGTTAAATATTTAGATGATTCTCTTTATGAATTTTTAAGATCAGCTCATCCTGATTTTGATAAGGTTTATAAAAAAATGTTAGTTGAACAAGCTAATGAAGAACTATCTAAACAAATAGACGAATTTTTAGAAACAGTACATAATAAATCATAACTATGCAAAAACAAGAAAATAAAAACTTTGAATCTGAGTTAGACTCAGCACAATTACAAGAATTGACAGCAAATGTTTCCGAAGGAGCTAAAACGATTGACAAGAATCTTGAGGTGACTGAAAACAGAGATGCTGAAGAACATCAGAATAAACATTATAGTCGTAGACAAAGACGTCCTATCCAAAAGATGATGGAGAGACGGCAAAAGAAAATGTATAAGTCAACTAACCTCGACTTCAAAGGATTTGCACAAAGAGTAAGACAGAATCAAAAGAATGGCAAGACTCTTCATGACAGATACATGCAGAACATGGCAGTTAAAGAAGAGAATTGGTTCATGGATAAAGAAAAAGAAGTTCGTGCCTCATTAGAAGCAAGAGGTCTAACAAAAGCAGAGATTGATTTGCATATTGAAGAATGGTATGACTCAGTGAAGATATGGAGCGAAGGAGTACAATAAATCTAGAAATAGCAGATAACGGAATCATTAAAAACATTCAAGATTCTGATGTAAACGGAACGGGTACTGACTATGAAAGTAGTACCCTTTACGAATTAGATTCAGATAAAGAATTAGCAAAACTGAAAACCATTCAGTTTTTAAATGATTTGATAGACGATTTAAATTTAGAAGTTGGATCGACCTCTGATAAAGATGTAGTTACTATCAGTTTAAGAAAAGGGGAAGATTATTTATATTCAACTCAAGAGTTAGAAGAACAAATTGAAAAAACAGAAATTCATCTTGAGAATTTAAAAGAGTTAAGATATTCTGAGTAATTATTTTATAAATTGTATGAAAGCAGTCGAAAGGCTGCTTTTTTTTGGTCCATGCTGAGCGATCTAATATATAAAATATAAATCAAACATAAACCTCATGCTTAACTTTTATCTTTTATACACAGAATCAGATTATAGAATGCTTAATCTACAAAATATTATCGAGTACAATCATGTCCTTGATTACAATATAGTTAAGAATAAACTTACAAAAGTTGATTATCTGAAAAAGACCCCATCTGATTCAGTAGTTTCATTTTATATGTTCAAAAAGTTGGGTGGTATGATTAAAGAGAATGAGGATTCTTCTATTCTTTATATTTTAAAATCTCTTACTCCAGAAGTATTAGATAATATTACAAGCGTGGTTGAAGATTTATGTAAGCATTACTCAAAAGAAGCACATTTTGAAGTTTTAATTAATTCTAAAGTAGAAATTCAAGAAAAGATATCTGAAAACTATAAAATTATTAATGTAAATGATTAATCAGAAAAGACTATTTAATGTCAATGACCAGATTTTTTCACTTTTAACTTCATCATCCAATCCAAATATTTTAATTCCAGTCAGAGGAGTTGTTCAAGAAATTAAGCATGACTTGACAAATCCTTTATATAAAATTAAGATAGAAGGATTTTATGATACATGGCCGTTCTTAAAGAATTATTTTTTAGATAACAATTATACATATAGTTTTACTGATAGGCCTAGGCCTTGTAAAATTAAAAATATCAATTCATTAGAACAGTTGATGGATAGACTTCAAAATTCTCCAGATAACGATAGATATTATATAGTTGTAGATGCTTTAATGAGTTTTAAATTCTATTATGAAATGGAAGAAGGCTTTGAAAAAATTCAATCTTTTATCATTCATAAAAAAATGAGAGAATTAATGGAATTTCAAACTCGTACATTTTATAAAGGTAAATTTCGAATTGATACCCAAAAGAAATGGTATATCAATGCAAGAAATATTATTGATTCTGAAGCGTCTGATACTGAGTATAAAAAAATAGTTGATAATTTTTAATGGAAAAGGATATTTACAGTGGTATATCAAAATTACAAGCTATCTATAATGATAACAAACAACTACCAAGTTCAGCAGAAGGTGATGGAACAAAACTAGAAGGAAGAAGATCCCTTTTAAACAGATATGCACTATTCTCAAATAGAGGTAATCTAATCAAACCTGCAGATATTGAATCAGGAACAAATCCAAATATTTCAATACCTAAATCTGCATTAAATTCTATTGCTCCTAATATTGGAGCACAAGAACAAAAACTTTTAAGAAATCCAGCAGCAAGTTCAATTATTGAATTTTTCAGTTCAAGTGATATCCCAGTAGATTATGACTGGGGAGATTTCTTGTATGCAAAGTATTATGGTAAAATCCCTAATACACATATGGTTACTCTTAGAAGATATCCCGGCCCAATTGAAGATAATATATTTTCTTCTGAAATAAATGCAAAACCTGATATTGCTCGAGCTGTTACTTATATGAGTGAAGAATCGGGTAATAATTTGAAAGAGTTATTAGGGATGAATTTCGGATTAAAATATAGAGAAGAAATGTCAGAGGTTCAAACAGTTAATAATACAGATTTTAATAACCCTATTGATAATGATTTCCTAAATTTATTTGGATCATTAAGTTCAGGTCAAGGTTCGTCTGATATTTCTGCTTCTGGAGATAAAGCAAATGCAGTAAACGGAGGAACCGATTATGATGCATGGGAAGTTGAAGGATTTTATGAAAACAGAATTTTTGGACCTGTAGATGTTATTGATAAAATGAAAGTTAGAGATAGAGGATTAGAATTTTCTCATACAATAACTTTAAATGTTGATTATTCATTAAGAGCATATGGAAATATATCTCCGAAAGATGCTTTACTTGATGTGATTTCAAACATCTTAGCAATTTCATATGCTAACGCTCCATTCTGGGGAGGTGCTATTAGAGTTAGAGAAGATTTAAGGTATCACAAATTAATGGGAAATCAAGAATCTCTTAAAAAAGGTGACTTTGTTGGTTATTTTACATCTCTTATTGGAGACTTAGGAAATAAAGTACAAAATATATTTGCCGGGGGTATTGGAAATGCAGTTGATAGTGCATTAAAAAATTCTGCAGCATTAGGAGCAAATAAAGCAATCGATAAATTCGGAATGAGAAGAGAGTATCAAAAAACAAAAGCTCTTTTATCAGGTGAAGCAACAGGAGATTGGCATGTTACAATTGGTAACCCAATGAAACCGATTGCAGTAATTGGAAATTTAATTTGTACTGATACTGCTTTAGAGTTTGATAATAATATTGGTGCTGAAGATTTCCCAACTGGGATAAGAGCAACATTTACTCTAGAACCAGCAAGACCTCGAGATATTACAGATATTGAATCGATGTTTAATGCAGGGAAAGGTAGAATGTATTTACCAACAGAAGACGCTAAGAAAGTTGCATCTGCAGCATCAGCAAGTAAAAGTTATTATCTTTCAGGAGGATCTGATCCTAACAATGAAAATTCTCCAGGTGGAAATGAAAACCTTGATTCACTTAAATCTCAATTAAAAGGTGGTACCCCATTAGATTCAAGATTCGAAGGATGGGAAACTGGTCAAATTGCAAATGCATTAATCTTTCACCCAGTAGTTGATAGATTTATAGCAACTGAAAAAACAGATTAAGATATGGATTTTAAAATATTAAGAACAAAGGATTTAATTAATTTAAATGAGTTTACTAAAATAGTAGATTTATTCCAGTCTACTTTTAAGATTATAAAACCATTAAAAGATAAAAGGTTAATTGATAAAGTAGAATATCAAGCAGTTCATACAGTTCAATCTTGGGAACAAGGTAGACTCGATAAAATTGCAAATAAGTATTATAATGAAGTAAATTACTTAGATGGTTTAATGAAATATAATGGAATTTCAAATCCTTTTTCTGTTGAAGAAGGTAGAGAATTATTAATTCCTACAAAAGAAACATTAGATGCATCTTACAGAGTATTAAGATTGAAAAGACCTGCTATCTCAGGGAAGCTTGAAAAAATGGCTAAACTTGCAGATGTTGAGAAGAAATCAAAAATTGATACTGCTAAGAAAGGATTCAATTCATCTAAGAAAAGAAATATCTCTCCTAATATAGTTACGAATGGAAATGTAGGAATTCAAAGAGATTCATCAAAGAATAAAATTATTTTAGGAGCAAATTTAAATAATAGATCTAGAAGTTAATGGCAATTATTAAAACGATATCAGATCCAACTGTTGTCTTAGATGAAATGGCTATTGCTGAAAATATCAATGATGACAATGCGGCCCAAACAGATTTTACTCAAATTGTAGGAAAGTATTATCCAGTTATTCAGATCAATACTTATATAATTGATTCTACAATGATTAGGAATTTTCAGTTAGCATCCGAAGGATTTTTACCTGAACTCAATTTTTCATTTGTAGATAAGGTAGGTGATTTCAAAGGAACATTTTATCCAAAGGATGGAGATCTTATTTCAGTATACTTAAAATCTCATGACGATGAAACATTTAAGCCAATCAGAATTGATTTTGATATTCTTTCTTTTACAGATTTAGGAATAAATGAATTTGCTGTAAGAGGTGTTATGAATATACCTTTAATATCAGCAGAAGTTTGTAAAGCATATCCAGAGTTAACATCATTTGAATTATTTCAAACCCTTACAGAAGAACTTGGATTAGGATATGCATCAAACGAGGAATCTACTGCAGATTCAATGAATTGGATTAATGCTTATAATACATACGAAAGATTCTTAAAAGATTCGACTCAAAGAGTATATAAAGATGATAGATCATTTTATACTTCATTTGTTGATGTATTTTACTATTTTAATTTAGTGAATGTCAATAAACAGTTTGAGGAATACGAACCTGAACAAACAACTTTAAGACCAACTGGATCTCCAACAGCACAAGGAAATGTAGATCAAGGAGATTTAGAAGAACAAGAAGCAATTGACTTATTTTTAACAAGTCACCCTGGCTACGGAGATACAAATATAGGAATTATTAATTACAAGATAGTTAATGAATCTGGAATAGTTTGGAAATCAAACGGATATAAACGATTTGCTCAATTCTTTGATTTAAATGATAATCAATATTATTCATTCTTTGTTGATCCTGTAACTACACAAGGCGCTGAGGAAGAAAGCCAGTTGATGAAAGGGCGCCCAGGAGACATGATCTATGAAGACATAAACAAATACAAGTACCTTGGAATTCAGTTAACTCCACCTCCTGAAGAAGAATCTGATGAAGAAGAAGGAGGATCGGACAGTGAGGAGGAAGCACCACCAAGACCAGAGCAATTTAATGTACATAGAAACTATCAATATTCTTTAGTTCAAAATATGCAAAATAATGAAGAGTTAAAGAAAATAACAGTTACTTTAGATTTACCTACAATTAACTCTGCTGTTTATAGATATCAATCAGTTCCAATCATATTTTATGAATCAAATCCACAAGCAATAAATAACCTAGATAGTAGAGATGCTGAAGTTGAAGATACAAATTCAGAAGCAAACGATGGAACTGGAAGCGGTATTAAAATCAACACTTTACTATCAGGATTGTATGTTGTTTCAGCAATTTATTATGTTTGGGATCAGAGATCTAAAAATGTAAGACAACAACTGAAATTAACAAGAAGAGAATGGCCGATTTCACTTCCAAAAGAATTTGAAAGTAGAAATCCAAGAAAATAATATATTTAAATGGGATTAACTGGATTTTTTAAGAGAGATAGAGAAAATGACGATAGACACGTTAGAAAGATGCGAGAAAGATTTTTTCTTAATCGAAAACCACTCGAGGAACCAACGTTTCTAGGATTTAAAGTTATGTTTGATTTTATAGGGGCTTATTACTCACCTTTATTAAATATATCTGATGAATCTGCAGATAAATTTAAACCTGCAACCGGAATAGGCGGTGCACAAGGAGTTAATATTCCTCAGATCAATAACGATGCCGCAGCATCAAGTAAGTTAAAAGACTCTGCTGAATTGTTCCTTAGAAGAAATGGATATTCTGATAAAGCAAATGATTTAATAGATTTTATTTCAAAATTAAGTTCAATATCTCAAGATTCAGAATGGTACTTCGAAAGTATTGCCGGATTAGAGTCAGCATTTAATTTTGATTTTACAAGTAATAAAGTAAGAGGTGGAGACGGTGAGTCTCTTATATCAATTACATTACCTGAAACTTTGGATATGAGAATTACCTCAATGATGTCCAAGTATTATAATGCACTTTATGATGTAAAAAATAGAAGAGATTTAATACCAGAGAATTTAAAATATTTCTCTATGACTGTTTATGTTGCTGATTTCAGAGATTTCGTAGCATATGATAAAACGCTTTTTGCCGGTGGTAACTATGCAAGTCCAACTCAAGCATTTGAAAGAGCATTAGGAAAACAAGATATCCAAACAATTGATATTCCACAAATGGTTCTTACTTTTAAGAACTGTTATTTCGATCCTTTTTCATTTTCGAATATCCTTGCAGAACTAAATAATTCAGAACCAACTCAAGGTGCACATACTCTAGATATTAGATATAATGGAGATGTAGAATATTCAGTATTTGATTTAGCTAATAACTCAGTTATCGATTCTAAGTCTGATACATCAGTTATAAATAATGAAATCAAATCTGCTCAAGATAAGTTAAATGGCTTTGCAAGAGATGCAGGAATTGAAAATCCTGAAGAGATTACTAATCAATTAGCAACAGTAGGCTCAAGACTTGCTGGGCAAGGATTAGGAATTATAAATCAAAATATTGAAAGAGTAAGAGGTGAACTTAGAGATCTTGCTTTAGGAAATGTTTATTCAGGAAATTTATCAACTGCTTTACAAGAAACATTATTAAATGGAGCAGCAAGATCATTAGTCCCTGGCTTATCCGCAAATCCTTTTAACGGAGAATAATAATATGATTAATAGAAAAGAAAGAGACGATTTTAAAAACGATAACTTAAAAGATACTCGTTGGTTAGGTCAAGTAATTGATAACTTGGATCCTGATTTTGAGGGTAAAATAAAAGTTAGAGTTTTTGGAAAGTTTGATGAATTAGAAGATGAAAATTTACCTTGGTCATATCCAACTAATTTTTATACAGCGGGTTCATCATCTGGATCCGGATTCTTTTCAATCCCTAAAATAAATTCAATTGTAGAAATTGTATTTGATAACGGAGACATTTATCACCCAAGATGGAGAACTCTACATAAAGTTTCTCAAGAGTTAAAAGATAGAATCGGAAATGAGGAAACATATGAAAACGCACAAGTTCTCTATTATGATACTGAGTCTCAAATATATCTTTACCATATTGTAAATGAAGGACTTTTCATTCGAACTAAATCTGATAGAGTAATTCCTGAGGATTCTGAAGATGAAGAAGAACCACCTGCAAATGAAATTTTAATTACTCCAGAAGATGACATTATAATTAGAAACTTCAATCAGAACGAAATTCAGTTACTTCATACAAATGATATTATAATTCAGAATAGAACTGATGAAGATAACGAAATCAATATTAACTCAATTATATTAGATTCTGAAAATAATATTACAATTACTAACACTCCAGAAGAAGATGTTAATAATATCATTAGGATAGATAATGAAAATAATATAACTCTGCAAAATGCAGATGAAAATATTATACAAATATCAGCCGATAATTTAATTCTGTTAGAACAAGCAGATGGAACTGCAATAGAAATCTCTGCTGATTCTGTTTCACTAGGAACTCCTGGTGGATCAGCTGAACCTTCTGTTTTAGGTGATACTTTAGAAGGTTTATTAAATGACATGATTGCAGATTTAGGAGCAGTTTCAGGTATACCAACTCCAGCAGGACCAAGTGGACCTTTACAAAGTGCTCCAAACTGGGCACCATTTGCTCAAAAATATAAGCAATCATTCAAAAACTTTTTAAGTAAGATAGTTACACTCGATTAAATTTTAAATTATGCCATTGAATCCAGCAGCATTCGCTTCAGAATTAAATGATTATTTCAGTAATGAAGATGAAGGAAAAGATATTGCAAGTACATCAGCAATTATTGTAGACTCATATGTAGAAAATTTTGTTGAAGCAGGAGCAGATCCACTTTCTCAAAATTCATTAGTTGTATTGCCTCCCAAAGTTGATGCATTAAAAGCAGCATTTGAAGGAATGTTTACTTTAGCTTTAGAATCAAATACTCCACTTAATTTAGGATTAGTTGCTCCAGTATTAATTGCATTTTGGACAGGAGGATTATTATCAACTTCAGGATTAGTTCCAGGGACAACAGCTACAATTTCTGCAGTAGTAACATTTCCAGGAGTTGCAACGCCAATTCCATTTCCACCAGTAGGACCAACTACAGCACCATTTGTAACAGTACTACAAACATTTTTCTTGACTCACATTTTAACAGTAAATTATTTAATTGTAGGATTGGTTCCTGCTGCTCCATCCCCTATTCCAACACCATTTCCATCAATTGGATATATCTAAAATTGATATAGATATATAAATTATAATCGCTTACATTTATTTTTAACTTAAATTTTTATGAAAAAAACAAACAATAGAAACCTAGAAAAAGAAATTTTAGACTTCGACCGATTTGAAACCAACACCCCTGAATTCCCGTTGCAATCAGGTGAAAGAATAATGGCAACAGACTATACTCAAAGCGAGCTCAAAAAACTTTATGATATGTACACTGGTAATGACTATAGTTATTATTCTCCAGTTGAAGGTGATAGAGTAAAAGGCAAGGTTAAATTTATCAGTAATGATAGAGTGGGAGTAGATATTGGATCAAGGCAATATGCTTATCTTGATTTATCAAAAGAAAACAAAGCATACCGAGAGTATATAATCATTGACGAATTGCTAGAAATTTTGATTACTGAAGCAACAGAAGATACTGTTAAAGGCTCATTCTCAGATTTAGTACAGCAACAAAAATTCGAAAAAATCAAGGAAACAATTGGAGATGACCATGTTGCTTATGAAGCAAAAGTTGTTGAATTAATTGACCAAGGTGGATATTGGATTGAAATCGACGGTATCAAAGCGTTCTTACCTGGCTCACTTGCAGGGATGAACAAATTACATGACTTTGAATCTTTAGTTGGAGAAAACATTACTGTAATGCCAGTAAACTGGTCGAAAGACAAGCAATCAATAGTTGTATCTCACAAGAAATACTTAGAGACTTTAATTCCTAGAACAATTAGAGAACTTGATTATTCTACAAGATATAAAGGATTTGTAACAGGTAGTACTTCATTCGGAGTATTTGTACAATTTAATGAATGTTTAACTGGGATGATTTATAAATCTGATTTAGATGATACTTGGTCAGAAAACTTCAAGAAAAGAAATATTAACCCAGGAGAAGAAATTGAATTTAAAGTGAAGGAAGTTCTTTCACATAAGAAAATAATTTTAAGTCAGAATTATAATGCATATGATCCTTGGGAAGGAGTTGAAGAACGTTACAAACAAGGAACAAATGTAGAAGGTACAATTAAGAAAGTTAAAAACTTTGGTATCTTTATTGAACTTGAAGAAGGATTAATAGGGTTATTAACTCTACCTCAATCAATGACTTCTGAAAAACTTGCGAAATTTATAGAAGGTGAAAAAATTACAGTGAAGCTATCAGTAATTGATAGAGAAACTAGAAAAATATTCTTTTTATTCGCAAATCAAAAGATTAGAAAAAAGTAATATAAAATCGATAACCAATTAAAAGCTCGTAGAAATACGAGCTTTTTTTGTTTGTTAATAAATACAATGAACAAAAGTACTTTAAATGAATAAGGAAATATTAGAATTAACAAAAATTGGTTTCGAGTTTGAGTTTATAACTGAACTTTCGAATAATGACCTTAAGAATAAATTAGAAAAATTATTCGACAAGAAGTTTATTATAACAGATCAGTATCATTCAGATATTAAAGTTACTGATAGGCAATTTAAAATTGAACCTGATTATTCAGTAGGAATAACAGGCAGAGAAATTATCACCGGACCTTTAAGATATTATGAAGCAATGGAGGTCTTAGAAAAAATGTCTTCATTTATTAGAAGATTCGGAAAGACTGATACGAAAACAGCATTCCAACCTAACATTTCCTTTGAAAAGGAAGTATTCACTTCTTTAAAACATAGTTTCAATCCATTGAAATTTATTTTAGAGTTTGATGAAGAATACATCTATGAAAGATTTCCTGAAAGAAGAAATAACTTATACGCAAAATCTATTAAAAGATTGAAACCTGTAAGTAATTTATTTAATGTTTCAGAATCTGGATTTAACTCTAAGATAATCACATACCCCGACTCTAAATACTATGGAGTTAACTTTGAAAAATTAAGATCTGATTATTTAGAAGTAAGATATTTAGGCGGTAGTTTTTATGAGTACAAATTAGAAGAATTAAAAGAATCTATAGATTATTCAATACAGAAAATTTATGAGTCTTCAGTTGTAAATGAAAATAAATTATCAGATGACAATATGCTTGCCATTAAAGAAGTTGTACACAAATACAATAATTTAAGATCTAATGTAAGTTCAGTAAAAAACTTAAAAGAAGCATATCCAAATATTAAGTTTTATACAGATTTAGAGCGAGATAAAAAAGTAATCGATAATAAACTATTTTTATTAAGAGATAAAATGACAGATTTGTTTTTTAATAATGACTTGAAAGAGGGTATTATCAATTACGATTCTGAGAAAGGAAGATTTCAATTGAAAAACTTTGAGTTAGATTCATGTGAATTTGAAGGAGTAGATTTCTTAAACTGTAAAATTTCAAATACAATTATAACTGGAAATGCAGAAATTCATATGTCAGAAATTAAAAATTGTGATATAACAGAATGTAAGTTATATAGAAATAAGATTAAAAATACAAGAGTTAAGAACTCGTATACTAACTCTAAAAATATTCTTGAAAAATGTTATGTGGATGGACCTATGACAAAATTTAATGGAATATTAAAAAGCGGTATTTTCAGAAAAGGCACTATATTAAAAGATGCACAATTCTCAACAGATAACACGGAAATAATAGAATATAATAGATTTTAATTATGACAAGACAAGAATTTATAACATTAGTTAATGATGAGGTAACAGCAGACTGTGCCCTGCCATTTAATGTACCAACAAAAGCAATTAATAGAATGATTGACAAATTAGCAAAGCCTTGGTTCTATAGAAATTATGAATATGCTTTAGAAGAAAGATATTTAATTATTAATCAAGGGTACGAAAATTCAGAAATGTTTAAAAAGGAAAAAACTGTTAAATTACCAGACTGTATTTTCTCAGTATACTCAGTAAGAGATACAGGTGGAAATTCTTTATTTGGAAATGCAGATTCAGATATTTACGCTGAAAAATTCTTAGTACAACAATCTGGAGTAGGGACGTTAGATTTAGCACCTGAAAATTTAGTTTATGCAACATTCAATTTATTATATTTAGATATAATAGAACAGTTTACACATCAGGCTATTACTTTTGGATATAATCATTTAACACACAAACTTACTTTAAATGGTGAGATCTCCTTTACTGATGTAGTACTTACTGTTGCAAAAAAGATTCCTGATGAGAATTTATTTGACGATGAATACTTCTTAAAATATGTTGCAGGTTTAGTGAAAAAGAATTTAGGTAGAGCACTAGGAACTGCAAAAATGCCTTTAATCGGAAATGCTGAAATTGACTTTGGTGAAATTAAAGATGAAGGA
>Ga0136555_1000387_pt1 | contig 17844 bp, 18 predicted proteins | sample AntRauTorckE5432_FD_104927 | JGI IMG/M metagenome (GOLD analysis project Ga0136555, IMG submission 104927) | Saline lake microbial communities from Rauer Islands, Antarctica - Metagenome Torckler E5 #432 | ecosystem: Environmental > Aquatic > Non-marine Saline and Alkaline > Saline | place...
TGCGGACATGATTAAATCAAGTATCTCAGGATGTCCTGATACGGTTATGAACCCACATGCTATTCCATCTCGTATGACTCTGGGTCAGCTACTGGCTGCCGCATGTTCATTATTGGGCATTCTTACAGGTGAATTTATGGATTGCACACCTTTTACTGAGTTCAACAAGGAAGAAGTATATGACAAACTCCGACAGTTGGGATACGACTACGGATGCGAACAATATATGTATAATGGTTGGACGGGTGACCTTCTAGGCACCATTTACTACTGTCCTACATATTACCAAAGACTAAAGCATATGGTTAAGGATAAGATGCATGCCCGCGACACTGGTCCTATACAATCACTTACACGTCAACCAGCTGAAGGTCGTTCCAAGGGAGGTGGTCTCCGTGTTGGAGAGATGGAACGTGATGCCCTGATTGCACACGGGCTCACCATGCTTCTGCGTGAAGTATTTTGCGAATCGTCAGATATCTTCGAACTATATGTGTCACCCGATAGAGGTACAGTTATTTCAGCTAACCCTAAACATGGTATCTACAAATTTGGTACAGAAAAGGTGTATTCTGACGGTGTTAAGCGTGTTATCATGCCTTATGCTACGGAACTCTTCCGCAAGGAACTCATGCAAATGATGATTCGCATGGTCTACACATTCCAAGACCCTCAATATCAGTAAATTATAAACTAAAAGTGCAAAGTACAAAATGATATGTTGCTTTGGAATACACATTAAGTTTAACCTAGTTCATTAGCTGCGTTCCGGTGATTTTTTCATATTCTTCCCGGTGATATCTTAATTCATAAATGAAACTTCGCCTAACACGCGGACTACACAACGGTAGATAATAATATGCTGCCAACATATCGGCATCCCTGTCCGAAAAATGAACATTTCTAGAGACGAACATTCTATCAATAGTGCTGCTAGGAAATCTGTTAGCAGCGCTACGGGCTTGTGCAGGATCTATGACACCTTCTTTGAGGTGATTGCGGACGATTATCCATAATGTATCTGTGTCGGTGATGTATACCATTTAACATAATGGCAATCTTCATTTTTGAGTGTTGTATTCGAAAAATGAAGGACATGATAATTTTAATGCCGTTCGGACATGCACATTGGTACGGTGAAGACAGATCAGATCTTATCAGATTTAAAAAACTCACATATATCAGTTCAAGCAGACCTGCAGCCGTATACCGTAGAGATGGTCACATATATAAAATATTAAGTTGCTATGAGAGCGAATTCAAGGAAAACAATGAGGCAAAGTTAGCAAAAACTATGGCAGACTTAAATATTGGTCCAGCAATATTCGAAGTTAAATTTTATTATGAATATGATATTCTGGGGATAGAAATGCAGGAATATCCCTATGAATTATTGAAATATCTCAATAACCCAAATACAAATAATATAACAAGTGAAGAGATATCTCGTATTGAAGGCCTGATACATCAAATTTTATGGTTAACGGCTACTAATGGTTACTTATTATCTGATATCAAAGCTAATAATATAGTATACGACAAAACGCAAGCACAAGTTAAATTAATAGATTTCGAACCTGAATACTGTAAGTATATCGGACCCTGCAGTGATATTCAATCAGAACTATTGTTATCTATTATGATGATATTACTCAGATTTTTTTGCAACAAGTACATAGACAATAATGTGTTGTTCAAGGAACTTCATACAGGTAAAATAGGCATCAGAGCAGAATCTTGGAAAAATATGTCTATTTTGTCAATAGCTGCCACTTGCATCAGAGATACGCCTAAATTGTCGTACATTCTACTACATTATCAGGATGGTTGCTTGTCTACCCGTAGAAAATTAAATGAAATTATAGATCAAGGAACACCTATATTAGATACGCCTGAATGGTTATGGTTCTGCAAAATACATAACGAACTAGCGCCGTTTCTTTTCCTGATAAAAGAAAAATTTGAAGAAGACGATTAATTTAATGTCAAACTCAAACTCAAATTCAAATTCAAGTACAAGTTCAAGCACGGGCAAGGCTAAGGCTGAGGCTGAGTCTGATCCGTTGCAATGTTTGCTTGCAAAATTAGAATCTGTCGGTAAAGGTACATGGGAATGTGAGGTAGACGACCAGTGGAATTTGTATTTTTCGCTTTCGGAACCCTCTAGACATGGCGTGTTTTTTCAATTACGTGACATTGAAAAAACAAACGCGTGGTATACCTTTTCACAAAGCGGTATTTTCCAGCATCTCTGCCACGACCATAAAGTTGGTATGTATAACACAATGTCTGATATTTATAAACTCATGAACACCGAATATAAGGCAATTAGTGATACTACAACCATTAGTACTTTTAATTGAAAATGTCCCCAATATTCCAGGCATTCCAAGCACACCTTTTCTTCTACATATATATTTAAATCATCTATGTAATCTCCATATGTCGTCGTTGCAACCTTGCCACAACGACATAATACTTGTTGTTCTTCGCTTGTCATATATTCATTCGATTGAATCACTTTGTGTTATGGATATACAGCCCATGGCATAATATCCAATAGTCATCTCCATAATCCAAAAGTAATTCTTCACCTGCATTGATTTGCATTGATGTTGTCAAGACCCCATCCTTGCCTATATATAGATTACACTCGCGACCACTTCCAATTGCATCATTAATATATTTCGACCAGTGTTTTCCGCGTGAACCGTCAATAACTTTTCCATCTCGCATGGTCATATGATATTCGCTACCCATCCTATTTTTTCCAACTTGACAACAGCTATAAATCGGTCCCCGATACCAGGCAATGTTCTTTCCACTAGGAATAAAATCCGTAGCAAATACACCTTTGCCATGGATTTCAGATTCACGAACATCTACTGTTGCAGAAACTTTTTTCATAAACTTCGTATCTTTGCGCTTATCTTTGAATGGTCCCGTAGACCAAGGTGGTGAAGTATTGTGTTTTTCTCTTGAATTTCCGTAACGAGTTCGTTTGCCCATTGATTATTCACATAAATCATTTTATTTTAAATAATCTCGATGAGCTCTTTTCATACGCTTGAGCTGGTCGTTGTTGAAATACCGGGACAACTTAACTTCTGACCAATATTTCTTCTTAGGTACCCTGTCTTTTATCAATCCTAACGGAACCATAGTATTAGCATGAACATCTTTATTATACGCTACCAGATATGGTAGTATTCTCTGTATTTGATCTGATGTTCCTCCCCCTAACTGCATACCCAGTGCAGGTGCCGCAGCATTATCTATCATAGTCTTAAAACAATTTAGGGTTACATTTAATATGCAGTCCTGATCCACATTTGGGCAGTCATCAGGTCTGATGTTTGATGCACATCTAACTAGAGCCTCGGATATAGTCGCCATATATAATGTGTTAGAATTTAATCTCTGATCCATATATAATGAGTAATTTGTGTGATTGGACATATTTAAGAGATCACTATGCAATTCTAATGCACAATTCAGATGGTATTGACAGTATTTATTATTCTAATGGTAACCAGGACAACATCAAAGTTGATGCAAGTGATGTAGCCGCAGCTTTTGAAGTTGATGGAGACGATGTACATGACATCACAGAATCAGAGGAACTGGAACATGCTGTTATTCATAATGAAGACAGTATGATGGATACTGTTAAAAAGGTTGAAATTCTAAGTAAATACAAGTATGAAAGCATGTATTTCTATTGCGGTGCAGAAGGGGAGGAACAGAATATGTTATTTGCATATATTTACAATTCTGGCAGTAAATCAGCCAGAAAATATAAATACGATCAAAATATTATGAATATTGCAGGATATAAGGAAAAGTTCTCTGGTGATGATGATTGGACGAAAAGAGCTAACGTAACTCGCTTTGACACCACCGTAATGTCAGCATTCAAATACGATAAGATTGAAATCAACGGTTCTTTTTTTAACATTATCAACTGCTTCACCATTGACAATTATTTGAAATTGTTAGGGGATGGTGACTCTGTTTATGTAAACAATAAATTTCAAGTCAGAACATATTTCCCCTTGCTAAGAGACAATATTCTCATTCTCCACAATAAAAAAGATCAGTTTGAAAAAAATATCAAGCATGAGGACAGTGGACTGGAATTCAAAAGTTTACTTGAGTTAGAACAAAAACATGTATTTGCTACGGGTTTGCTTAACAGTGATGTTGTTCAAGAACTAATGGAAATCGACGACAGTGTAACATTCTATGACTGTAACATAATAGAATCCATTGTTCATATCAATTATGAATTAAAACATGGCGCATTTGTAGATGTGGCGAAAATTTTTAAGATGTTTCCAGTTACGGAACAATGGCCATTTTCTAGGCTCAATACAGAAAAAGAGACTAATTACTATGTATACAAGAGCTTAACTGACAAAAAATCACCCCATTATGTCGATGTGCAGGTAATCAAGGATTGGATCAACCCAAATATGAACAAGGTTATTAATCGCAATGATTCTCAGGCAGTGATCAGGGCAACGACATTTGATAGAAACGTTGGCCGTGGTGTCAGTTTCAAAATTCTCAACTATGATAAGCCAGAGGGTCGTAAATATATGACATTAAACATATACAAGGACGGGAAAATGGAATTAAAATGCTCATGGGACGAAAAATTCGGTACAGAAACAAATCCTGGTGGCACTTACGAGTTAATCGAAAAAGCTGTCGAAAAGGTCAAAGCCTTTGTAAAAGAATTAAACATGCTCCAATACCATATCAGTGGATCCAAAATACAAAAAATACCCGAACCAACACTAGACTTATTGATACCTGGTGGTAACACGAAGGTAATCTTTTTTAATCCTGTAAATATGTTTAACTATGGTGAGATTATAGACAATAAAGATTTAGCTGGATTTATCGATCATTTTAATCCTTATGCTCATAGAGTAAAAAACTATATTGACGACGACACTGAAGATTTCCGTAGCCTAGAATTAAGATTTACACGTGTTAATAACTACATTAAACTCAAAAGTCTTCACGAACATATATTGAATTATAAGACTCACAATAAACAAGACACGAAAAATGCCTCCGAATATAAAAAGAAATTAATCAGTGACATAGCTAAGATTTTTGGTCTTGCCGAGACGGAGGCCGCGATGGCACTCAATAATTACGAACAATTGCATGAGGGTAAATCTGGCAAAAAACATGCCAGAATGGTTGTGTCGCTTGAGGAAATGGGAAATATTATGGGACGTCGTATTAACAAACAGACAGGTATACGAATTAAAATTCTTAAAGCCAAGAAGGATCCTGCCGATACATTATATAAATGCTTAATTCTTGGCGTGAACTATGATATGTTAGGTCCTATTCATCATTTCATTAAATCGGTACTGCATTGTTATAAATATAGAGAAATTTTGTTAACGGATGGTTGGACTGGAAGCGAGCCAAATTATTTGGAATTGCTATTGCAGAAAGAATTGCAACTAGAAATAGACGAAGACACGATCCAAGAACAATTGCAACAGTTCGCTGCTATAGAAAAAGCGAAAAAGGCTAAGGCTAAGAAACAACAGCAGCAGGAGGAAGAAGAATACGATGACCTCTTCCTAGAAGAAGAGGAGGAAGATGATATATATCTGCTTGAACAGGAACAGCAACAGGAAGAACAGCAGAATGAGGAAGAGGAACAGGTAAAAGCCCCACCTAAAAAACCTGTTGCTGTCAGAACATTCAGATCTTTTCTAAATATCCTGCAAACTAAAGATAAAAGGTACAGCGAAAATAATTACAGTAGAGTATGTCAAAAAGATAAACAACCTTTGCTCATAGAACCATCTTTGGCTAAAGCCCTTAAAGAGCATGTTAAAACAGAATTGGCACGAGTTACTCAAGAACTGACCGCTAAACCAGATGATAAGGATTTAAAACGCGAATTAAGAGAATTATATATACATAAGGCAACACTAACGGAAGGGGCCGAGTACAGAGGAGGCTTCTATTTTTGCCCATTTACTTGGAATATGACAACTTCTAAGGATGAAGATGCTCAGTTCGCGTTTCCGAGGTACGATGACGCTGTAAAAGGTAGTGATAAAATGCACTATGCTAAAAATTGGGGCGCAGGCAAGACTGTTGAAAATTTAGGTGGAGAGAAAGATGAGGAAGCACCACATCATTGGTATCTTGGTTTCAATATGTCGCTCAGTAACCCTCCCGATAATTGTTTCCCTTGTTGTTTTAAAACGCGCAATACCAAATCAAAATTACAAATGCGTAATGACTGCCTAAATACAGGTTCCAAACAGTCATTCTTTAACGCAGCTGCTAAAACATCCTATGTGGTTGCTGCCAATAAAGTAGTAAGTGAAAACAGATACGCGTTCATCGATGACAAGCTAAATCGTATATTTAACAGAAATGACAAGGGTAAAGTTTTAAAAGTGAGCAATATCACAACGGGTTTTGATTATTATCTCAGGAAGGGGGTTAAAAAGGGTAACCAGTTTCTCAATGCAATAGCAAGCATTAACCCCAAAGTACGTAATATAGTAGAACACTTAACTGATTATTTACGGGAAGTCGACGATAATATAAACATATTCAAGTCTCTGAAAAGAGGAGCTATTAACCAGGTATTTCTACCCACGAGCGATGACACAGAATCACTTAAAATAGCATTATCGGATACCAACATTGTTCTCGAAAACTTTATAGCATACCTGAATGCTCAGTCTGTTGATATTAATGAAGATTTCTTATGGGATCTTGTGACAAAACCCAACTGCATAATCCCAACAGGTTTTAATTTGATTATATGCGAGGTTAAATTCGAACGCAAGCGTTCAAGTAACGAAGTACAACTGGGAATAATAAAATGTCCTGTTGGTTTTGATATAGAAGCAATGTACAGTAACGACAAGCCTTCTATGGTTTTGTACCATTACGGTGATCATTACGAAATTATTTGTCGTGTTGTATCAGACCAAAATGGCATGCATGAATATTTAATGTTTGAACCAGGTGATCCCCTTATAGAAGAAATTATTAATCATGTCATGTCAAAATGTCACACTATACCTAACAAATCAGCCGAAAAGGAACTGAAGAAACACATCAAAAACGTAAGTTTCGGCAAAGAGGATATTATTGAAAGCGTACTCTTAAATGATGCAAATCCTATCACTAGCTCCCAAGCTAAATCTCTTATTGATGAAATGATATCGTCACATGATTATTCAGCGGAAGAATATACAATATCCGAACAGTGCATTGACCACTACAATAAAGTTACACATCTTGTGTTGGCTAACGAATTACTCATCCCTGTTGAACCTTCGGGTATTATGGAAGATATTGATATAATAACCAGTGAACATATGCCACTGCCCGATTACCGCGATAATATTAGATTATTAGTACTTCTGGCCGCCTTCGAAAATTTTACAGGTTATATGCCGTATGCTTTCTTGTTAGATCCTGGAGAAGACTTAGATGACCCAGATGATGATATAGTTATTGGTATTATGTTAGCTAATGGTCTACTCGTCCAAACAGACCCTATATTAGTAAAAGACGTAATGTCTGATCCACGGGGAACGTCCTTGCAAGTTACACGCGAAGTAGATGGTGTGCAGCTAGCCCCTGTAGTATTTGATATGAAACAGTTATTATTTTCAGGTTCAGATAGTTGGCAATTGTGGTATGATGATTATCTAAACGCCGACAAAGAATTACGCAAGCCAGAAAGCAATATTAATGATAGCCGTAAAATATACTCAGTTAGGGCACAATTCGAACAGGAAACATATCAACGTCTACGGTATGAACTAACTCGTTACCTTGACAATAAACATGATGTTGCTGACAATATTATCCATATACTAGATAGCAAGGGTTCTGCAGCCAGCATAAGAAAGGATATTACAGAAATTCTTAAGCCTATAGTAAAGAAATTGGTAATAAGTGAAGAATCATTAGATGATGCCGACGAAGAATATTTAACTTCGGTTGTTGGGCCTCTTTATGTAGGTTATAATGATTTAACGAAGGAAGATTACTTACATGAATATACTTATATAAAACCTGTTATTCGTTATGAATGCTTCAATAAATTGTTAAATAAGTATCGCGGAGAAGACCCTCATTGTATAAAAAATAAATTATATATACCATCGGTTAATTTGCTTACTGGCACAGATGGTAACGTGGCTAACTACATGTTCCGTGTTATTGAAGAAGTTATTAGAATACCATTAAAACGCAGAGAAATACTAGAAAACGAGATGGATAACTTTGTAACGGATGTCCACAGCTATACTGACGATGCTTATTATTTATCATACACAGAACAATTATTAGCCGACCTTAAGAGCATGTATCGTTCTGACACTAATTACAAGGAGAGGATGGAAGAGCATTATGATATGGCCAATCCTGAAAACTATTCGGAATATTTCAACACTGAGAAAGGTAAGGAATTATCCCTGGAATACCGTTGTGTCAATTCATTTAGAAATCTACCCAAGTTCTGGATAGCCAAACTTAAGAATATGAACTGGAAATACATAGAAATACAAGGCCCTGATAACTGTGTATATAACGAACTTGACAATATCATAAGCATATTTATTCGCGATAGAGAAGTAAATACTCGTCACACAATAGCCAACATTGTCACAGGTAAAGATTTTAAGAGTTACGACGATCGTGCCGCATGGGAAATGGCTAGAGACCATTATGCCCATATCTGGCGGGAAGATTACCAGAATGTTAACACTAAAGAAGAATTGGCCAACACTATCAAATATTCTGATCGTCACCATTTGTATGTACATGATCTCAGTTTAATATCCAGGGAATACAACGTCAAATTCATTATCATTTCAGATAAAAACCCGCTAAGTCCTCTAGGTATTACTTGTTTGGGAACAACACAGGCTGTCGGTGACCGTTATATTATATTATATCAATCTTCCCCATACAAATTTCATATTGTTAAAAATAGCAGTTATTCACCGGCAAAATCAGTATTTTTTGCATCAGAACTACCCGAAATTCTATTTAAAGAATGGAGCACTGCATGCGTTGCTGATCATAAGAAGGAATTAGAGCCTTCGAATCAGATTTTCTTAATGGCTCCAGTAAGAGCTATCAAAAATCCAACTACAGGTCATAAAGCATTCCAAAGTACACAGGGTAAACTCTTGGCTGCTCCCAGGCAACAAATTAAACTTAGTGTTGTAAAACCGGGCATCGTTAAACCAGTTAAAACTGTTAAAACTGTTAAACCTATCAAGGCATCCAAAGTTAATCCAGTTAAAACCGTTAAGCCAGTTAAACCCGTTAAAATTGGAGTCGTTAATCCAGTTAAACCCGTTAGACCTAAACTTAAGCCCGTTAAGCCCGTTAAACCTACTAAACCTACTTCTCAAGTTCATGTCAGTATCAAGCCCAAAAAACCTGTAAAGAAGCAGAAAGAACAGGAGCAGGAGCAGGAGCAGGAAGATCCTATATGGAAACACACAGTAATAGCACCTAAAGTCAATGTTAGACCAAGCAAACCAGTAGGTAAAAGTAAAATACCATCGAAAATATCTATAAAACCTGTTAAACCTAAAAAAAAGTGAATGGTCTATAAACTGTAATGATTAGACAACAAACAGACAAGTGGTTCCGTACAAAAGCATTATGTTTCGGAGCAACCGACGTAGCATCGTTACTTGGTCATGGTTATCAAAAACCTGACCAGGTCATCAATGATAAAATCAACTGTGTTGACAGCCGCACGAGAGTTTTAGATCCTACTTTTAAATATCTAGTAGAACGCGGTAAAAGATACGAATCTGTTGTCAATTCCCTGTTCCAGGATAGACATGGTGTAAAAGTCAAGGAAACAGGTCTGAAACGATTGCATGGACATTTCTGGCAAACTGCCAGTCCTGACGGAATTTATGGCAAGGGCGTTGATAAATGTTTGTTAGAATTTAAAGTCAAACGAAATCTATCTGAAAATGTGCCTTATAAGCACTGGATACAAATGCAAACACAAATGGCCGTTTGGGGTATTAAGCAGTGTCTATATTGCCAAAACGTCATTCAAGAGTTTGAAACTGCTGGTGAATATTCATCCGAAATTAATAAATTCGCAGGAACAGAAAACAGTAACGGTATATTAGAGGAAGATGGCACTGCGTATTACTGGCGTCTCAACGAATATAAGGAAACATTAGTCCAATTTGATGCCACATTCTGGAACAAAACGCTAAATGAAACACTCATTCCTACTTGGTCGACAGTGGAAACAGGTAGAAATGGAAAATTTGTGTCAGGTAGAACACGTTCGAAACATTCAAAACATTCAAAACATTCAAAACGTTCAAAACGCAAGAGAACACTAAGTGAACCTTATGAGCCTTCCGCTAAAAAGGCTCATACCACAAGATCGGATGATATGGATACGGACGATGATAAGGACAGCGATAGATTAGTGGTGATGCCATACATGTTTAACAATTGGTTCCGTAAGGATCCGCTTTTGGATTGGCTCAATCTGTACGGTGATCACACAAAGAAATCTTTTTCCGCTAACCCTTTCTTGGACATGATTCGAGTTAAAAATTACGAGTTCGGAAGTGTGGCCAAAACATATATTAAGCATAAATACAAAAATATGCCAGGCTTCTTGATGGATATTGACCGAATGGGTCCAGAAGACTTTATAGGGTCATTCCGCTCCCAAGCTAATATTGAACCAGATCAGCTTAAAGTTTCGCAACTGGCGGTTCAGAGGACAAGCGAAGCAATCAAGAAATGTTATCCCATCATCTTAAATGCCTGTTTCTCTGTACCTGTTGGCGAATATCAATTCGAAGGCGTGGCAGATATGTTAGTCCTTAATGCTTATTTAAACCAAGTTTTCGGCGGAGATTATGCATCAGGTCAAGACGATAAGTATAGCATAGTTAAATTAAAGTTTGCAACTATCAATTTGAAAGCGGATGGTACCCACATGCTTAACAATGATAAACAGAAAGTGTACAAAGCGCAATTATGGTTGTTAAATTCCGCTCTGGCTGTTGAACAAGAATATCTAAACCCACACGCCTACGTCGTGGGACGAAAATACGAATTCACTAAATGTAAAGTCAAAAACAGGTTTAACTCAGCTTTTGGCAAATTAGGCGTGGTTGATTTCAGCAATGACGGTTCTGATACACAATATAACATCATGGCATCCGAAGCCCTAGATTGGTTTGCGAGAGTTCGTCACCCAGACATGAAACACATGGATCCTATGGAACCTGGTGACGACAATCTATTCCCCAACATGAAAAATCATTCAGACTTTCCGTGGACAGATTATAAAAAAGAAATAGCCGAGAACATCAAAGATATCACTCTTATGTACAAATGTGGTCCAAAAGTAAGGAATTTTGCTATGGAAGAAGGTATCACAGAATGGACAGAACTTGATGTCGGTACCATAGTATATCAAGGAGATACCGTATTAAGTCAAATCATGGGATTTGTCGATTCTAACAAAAAAGATCAACCTAGCGCTATGGCCGGAAAAGGTATTTTCAAAAAGACTGATCTTCCTTGTATGGAATTTTACATAGATTTCGAGGCTGTTGGTAATATGTATGACGATTTCAGCAAATTCCCCGAACCTAGCAACTATGCACAGATTTTCCTTATAGGAGCCGTAATTGTTGACAACGTTAAAGGCGAAACATATGCATGTAGCTATTTGGTCAACAAACTGAGCAAGGAGGCCGAAAAAGAAATGGTTTTGGACATGTTTAAAGATTTCCACAAGATGTGCGAACCTTACAATCAAGACTATCTACCCTTGATCTTTTGGGGAAATGCTGAAAAATATATGTTGGAACGTGTTTTGGGTGCTGATGGTCTTCAGGAACATAAGCCTATTCTTATCGATATGTGTAAGATATTCCGCGAGAGCCAAATTATTTTCCCGGGTCAGTTCGGCTATGGTCTCAAACAAGTTGCTAAAACTATGCACAAAGCTGGATATATTCAGACATTGTGGAAGGATGGCGATGAAATTACTAACGGTATCAGTGCCATGTCTGAAGGATTGAGGCATCTGAAGGATGGTCAATCAGAGGTTGGTCGCAAGTTTTTCAAAGATGTCATCGAATACAATTACATTGATTGCAAAGTAATACATGAAATTATAGCTTTTTTTAGAACGAGATAAAACTAATATAAACGTATGTGAATGGGATATTATGCTGCTTTGGGCTTTGCCTCTGACTGTTCATGTTCGATGACATACTTTTTGATGTCTGATGCAGTTAAATATCCTCTCATTCCAATATATGTAGTTGTCAGCAACAAGGCGGATGCGCTAAATTTCAGTACATTATTTGCAAGATGTGTTACGGTCATTAAGATAATAGATGTATTCATTTTTCTTTTAAATAAAAAATGAAATACACTTATTATCTTAATGAGCGACCTTCAAGCACTAATTGATGCTGGACTACTAGATAAGGATTTTATTGACATTGGAGATTCTGCCTTGGCAGAAGCTGACAACGAAGCTGAGGACGAAGATATTGATGTTGATCTCGAAGAAGCTGAGGAAGCTGCATATGCCTACAACAACACACCACAACATCGCCCGCATGTTCCTGCATGGACGCGCCATAGGCAACCTCAATCGGCAAGCACATTGTTCAATAAGAGAGATACTACGGAAACATTTGAACACAAGAGTGTTCCCGAACGACGCAGGTATGGAGAAGTAGATGTTGATGATGTTGTTGACACTTCTGACGAGGAGGACGAAGTAACCGTTGATGACCGTTACCGGTATTATCGTGAAGTTATATATCACTGGCTGTACGGCGGACGCGGTGCCGGTTGGTGGCATTATTCTGAAAAGGATAACGACCGTCTTGAACGTAAATACAAGAGTGGTAAAGACCGCACCAAGATTGAAATCAACGGACACACTCTGATTGTAGATTTCAATGAAATGGCTCAAAAAAGTGGAAGCTCGTCCAGGAATATTCTCCGAATCGAAACACTCAAGGACATTTATCTCAAGGGAGTTAACGGAGACCATATTACAAAAGACACTATATTGAAGAATCCTAATGAACCTCCTCCTCCTGCACCTGTTGTTTCCGAGGCATCTGAATCTGAATCTGAATTCGAACTGTCAGAGATGTCACATGTAGAGACATCTGAGGCTTTTGAAGCTCCAGTTGTACCAGCGCACACAACATATGACGAAGTTGCTGATGTTTTTGAAGCTCTTGAGCCAGTAGTATCAGTTGTACCAGCACCTGCTGTGCCCGTATATGATGACGTTGATGATGTTTTTGAAGCACCCATAGTAACCACAGTATAACAATACTGAAGCTCCCCTATGGTAAAATACAATTACAATTACAATTACAATTACAATTACGATTGACATCACGTGTCCACATTCATATGCCTAAGGGTGTCTGGGGTATAAATTGATCGCCGGTTCCCTCGCCGGTTCCCTTGCCGGCCTAGTAAACCAAGAACTAATGTCATAATGACTTCCCAACAGAATCAATCTGTATTTACCAAAGCTATCCAGCAACTGCATGCACTGCAGGCAGACATCAAGAAACAACTTGGTGAACGAATGACAGAGTACATTCAAACCACAAAAGAACCGTCCATTATCCGTATTGGGCAGCTCCTTGAAGAGCACCTGATTGATGAACATGGTTCAGGCGTATGCTGGGGCAATGGAGATGGAGAACCCGACGAACTACTGTTCCATCTCAGCTCTCATGTGGAGAACCCGTTTCTTTTTGGAAACATCAACGGACTCACTCTCACTCTCAAGAAACAATCATGGGAAGACGAATCTACAACAGCATTCGTCTACAAAGTAGCCTTAGATTAGGCACGTTAACCAACCCACCCAAAAACAAAAATACTTTGTGCTTTGGACCTAGGTAAATATTTTCTCAGCTAGAGCAATAGTTAACTTATTACGGAAATCTCTTGTAAATATTTCATAATCCGATTCGTATAATTCCTTATAACTAATCAGTTCCATATTGTCCTGTTTAGACATTTTTTTCGTATCATCATACGTCATACGGTGCAGATATATGTCATAACAATCACCCATAACACAAGCGGTATGCTTTGATATATCGAATTCAAATTCAAATTCAAATTCGGCTGATGATAGGGTATATAGGTTTTGTCCTTCAATTATTGTCTCCGTTAAACCTTCCTTGTTAATAACAAAATAGATATTTCCTGAATCATCTTCAGTATAAATTAAAATCCCGCGAAGTGTCTCATGATGATATTTCGGCATAATATAGTTATTTTATCTTCATTTTTGCTTTTTAAAATACGATAGCAAATAACTATACGTAACATGGTTAAAAATACGTTTATTGGAGTTAGCGGAGGCTTCTCTATGCCTGGACAAAAGTTTAAGGATCGTGGTCTCTGTTTGCCACATAATTTCGTCATTCTCATGATCGGTTCCGTTTTGTTCTAATACCTTAATGTACTCATATGATGTGAAATCCGCTTCATAATAAAATCTAATATACGGATGCTGGTTACGCCGTGCTGAGCATTCTACGATCTTATCTGGATCCAGAACAATTCCTGTTTCTTCTAACGTTTCTCGTATTATGTTTTCTTTGGCAGTTTCTTCTTCATCGAAGACAACCTCTGTAAAAACAGGTATTTCACCAGTCTCTAAATATGTCTTGTTACACACATTCTGCAATTGTGTAAATGTTTTATAGTGCCGTACACCTTTCGGTAATCCCCATAATTTCCCGTTACGTACCAAAAGATATTTGTCATCCTTGCTCTTTATTATAATTATAGCTCCCATGTGATCTCCTTGAGGAGTCAATGGATGATCCGGCCATTGTACATCCTCATTACGATACCTTTTTATGCACGAGGAACGGATGTAATTATCTTTATTTGTGGGATTCTGTATGTATTCAGGGCATTTTTGTACTAATACATTATAATATGCTGTATTGTGTTTAACAATGTTGCCCAATGGATGATAGATTGTCGCGTGTTTTATTTTAATTGGTACAAATACCTCCATGCTTAAATATAATGAACCGATATGTTAAACTGGTAACTTGTAATTAAATATATAGCAAATAATTAAGATAATTGATGATTGTTACGACTAACTTGAAACAATTGCCGAGTATTAATTTGAACTTGAACGCTCAGCCTGTGAATACTATTGATTATACTACATTTTATACAGCGACCGGCGATAACATTGTTATCTCGATAAATAATTTACATTTGAATAAAGAAAAATTCAAGATGAAAATATGGACATGGCTAAACAATACACACCCACATATAAGATTAACCATTTATAATCAAGAGCAACACGAACTACATAATGATTTTTCTGTCAGCGGTAAGTTTACTTTCGACCCCCCAAAGGATGGCTATTACCATGCCAAAGTGTCAATCAGTCAAAATTATTGGGATTGTAGCGGAATTACATTATTGCAAGATTCACTGGCTGACATTAAACAATTTCATTATGAAAAACTGGAAACGCTTTTAGAACGCTGTTAGGTATTAAACATATTTAACATTAACGGTAACGCTCCCGCTCACTACTATTCATTGACCGCCACTTATTACTTAAGTAACTCAATCTTGATGCCACTGGTAGTGACTGCACTTCTGATGTATGGTACATGGTATTTACAAATTTAACATATGGCGGAGTCATTGTTATTGATAATCAGGATGTTCATTTTAAGTTATAATTTATAAGTTATAAGTTATAAGTTGGCAGTATGTTATACTTGACAGTGGCCTCCAGTTTACGCAAGCGTTCAGATAACTTATGTTTATCTTTTTCTAATTTTTTGATTCGGTTATCTTGATGTATAATGTACTGTTTCATCTCAGCACCGCACGAACACCTTACATTTAGTAACTTAATGATTCCTCTTGTTAATTTTAATGACATTACTTTGAAATGTAAAATCATTTTATGAATCCCATGTAAGTTTAATTTGCATTTCCTGTGTCTCGGCGCAGGATGTATCTGTAAAATATGTATAAGGACGTCCTACATTAGGACCCATATAGGAACGGATTTCAGGTAGTTCTTTAACGATTTTCAATTGTTGGAAATTGATGATCGCTGCGGATAGCTCTGTAATTGTGCATGCAATTATTTCTATTTTCCCTAGCGTCTCTGCAAAAGTGTCACCCTCTTCATGATGACCTCTCTGATAAAGGTCGTACATGGGTTCATTGATATTGTGCTCTATGAGACCCGTAAAAATAATGACATGTGTCTGATTCTTCTCATTGGCAAATTTCTCAATTTTGTCCACGACCCACTGCCATTCATGTGCGTTGCCTATAGTTATATTGTCATCCGTAAACTGAGACCGTTGTTGCGTCTCATTTACTTTATTTGAAAATCACTCCAAATGCCCTGTTGCTCCATTTTCTGCCTATTTAGACCGCTATATTTATCCAGTTGTACATTCCAGACTATATTTAATCGGGGTTGTGGTGTCATTTTTTCGATATATTGTTTGCTAAGTATATCACCGAGTACATATATAGTTTCATCTGTGTGATATAAGGATAATGACAAAAGTAATCCAACCAACTCATAGGCACAGGAATCAGTGCATATACAGCAAAAACTACTGGGCTTCATTATTGATAGTGATGATTTGTCTATAAATTAAAAATACTGGATATGATATAATGAATAGCAATTACGTGGTATTAATAGCCATTGCCATTGCCATAGCAGGATGGTACTTGTACACAACATATGAAGGCATGTCAGCAGGACCCTGGACTAGCCCTGAGGGCGGTGTGTCAGGCTGGGATGGGTTATATCCACCAGCCCCTTATCACAACTTGTCCATCTCAGGGCCTAAACCTGTCGGTGACCCAGGTAGTCAAGGGGTTTACAATAACTGGAAACACCGCGAGGAATACTGGCACACCGAATATGCCCCTGAGCAAGTAGACGTGGATATGGACCTTGTGGTAGGGGTTACCGATTCTTCCCTTAGACCCCAGTCCTTAGGCGATGATGTAAGGAAAAACCCTTATGTCAATCCTAAATATTTTCATAATCCTACCGGGCATTGCGCTACTGGCGCTAGCACTTATCCTTGCCCCAATTACTGGATTATCCAACGGGATCCCAGTGCCAAACATTTTAAGGGGACGGATCCTAAATTTACACATCCCTCTGGTGATTTGAGCGACCCAGTTCCGGCTATGCCCAACGGTATTCCCAAAGCTCTGCAGGACTCACAGATCAACGATAATTATCATACACGGATTGTCAATGTGGACCGCGAAGACCACGGACTGTGTGACAATAGATCTAAAGTCTAGTTATCATTAAAAATTGAACATCTATGCATATCAATGGGTAACGAGCAAGTTAAAGCGGTTATAAACAAATATTTTACGAGTGACGAGGAACCATCTGAGGATGAATACGCATTAATGAAAAAGGAAATTACGCAGGATACGTACCTCCGGTACAGTCTACCTGGCACAGAAACTTATTACAGTACTATACGTGATTTACACTTTCAAATGAAAACACCATTGTCAGAACATGATGCTTACATGCTAAATAAAACAGATAGTATTTTGACGCGATTTCTTGTTCTAAGTTTAGTTTTCAAAATTCGAGATATCAGAGAATATAGTCTGAATTTCGATCCGGTGCCCGTTAACGAACTTACGACATATTTTCTTCATACCGCTAGGTCTCATCCGCTGCGTGAAGCTGCGGTTGGGAAAAAAGAA
>Ga0136555_1000396_pt1 | contig 17675 bp, 13 predicted proteins | sample AntRauTorckE5432_FD_104927 | JGI IMG/M metagenome (GOLD analysis project Ga0136555, IMG submission 104927) | Saline lake microbial communities from Rauer Islands, Antarctica - Metagenome Torckler E5 #432 | ecosystem: Environmental > Aquatic > Non-marine Saline and Alkaline > Saline | place...
TAAGAGTGTAAAGTAAGAGTGTAAAGTAAGAGTGTAAAGTAAGAGTGTAAAGTAAGAGTGTAAAGTAAGAGTGTAAAGTAAGAGTGTAAAGTAAGAGTGTAAAGTAAGAGTGTAAAATAGACTAAATTATGTTTTATTGAGATTGTATATATTCAATCAATTGTGATTTAGCACGATATTTGGAATATTTCTTAATACCACGTGCTTTGCATAATGCAACTAACTCTTTGTAAGTCATTCGAGTCATATCTTCAACTTCAGGAATATCTTCAACTTCAGGAATATCTTCAACTTCAGGAATATCTTCAACTTCAGGAATATCTTCAACTTCAGGAATGTGTACAGGTGTCTGGATTTTCATTTCAAATTCAATATGATCATCAACAGTCATATCAGTTGTTTCATCCAATGTACTCCAATCACAACCAAATTCAATAGGAGAATCTACAAGACAACGACGAGGTGCTGTTCGTGACATCGAATGAATCAGAGGTACTTTTTCTTCTACTTTTTCTTCATATATCTTAGTTTCAGTTTCTCCAAAGGTCACCTTTTTCAGACCATTCGATTTCCATTTACGGCCTACGCGTTTCAAAACACGTTTTACAGCTACATGATCATCTTTTTCCATCAATGACTCAATCATCTTGTGAGTATACTCTTTTGTTTCTTTTTCTTGTTTTTCTTGAATAATACGGATGTCATGTCTACGTTTTGACTTGATAGATTCTACAAATTCTTTTTCTTCGTCAATGATATTATTATTCATTGAACTATTTGAGGTATACTCAAATTCAACCTTTTCAGACTCACGAGCATATTTAACACGCAACTCGTTTAGTTGAGCTACACGATCAACAGTCTCTACCTGATAAGGTAAATCTTTCGGATGCATAATCTGAGTAGATTTTCTGTCACTTTTTGTAGACTTACGATCTCTTTTCATCTGATCGAACCATCTTCTACTATCATAATTATCACGATGTATATCACAGATCAAATGCGATGGACAACAACAGTTACCCACTTTACTTTTGGATTTGTAAAAGTCTACAGCACGTTGAAGTTGTTCAATGGATCGTTGTTGTACTTGAATCAAATCAGCTTGAGTTGATGCTAAACGCTGAGTTGCACACAATTCAGTAATGCTTTCCTCCGAGTTGTCATGATGATATACGACGTTTGATGATGCAGACATATCCTTAGTAAGAATATCTACAATCAATCCAGTTGATTGTAATTGTACAACAGTCCATTCATCATTCTGACTGAGGACTTTGACTACCTCATTTTGGTAATCACCAGAATATACAGAAGTGTATTGAATAGATTGCATCATAGTGGTTTTGATTGTTGATTGTTGATGAAATATAGGGAAATGGGTGTAATGTAATATGAATTCTTGAGTTTGTATGAATTAATATTGAATACTATTCCAGAGGATATCGTCTTGTTTTTATTTCAATTTTTTCCAGTTTTTTTTCTACCAAACAAAAAAAAACAACCGTCGCCGCAACGGTTATTTAGTGGACTGCTGATTGTGGTATTATTATATCCACTAAATACTTACCTACAGCAGCTACTGTATGATTTTTCAAGTAATGCGAATATGCTGCTTCCTCCATTCTCTCAAGGACAGATTTCATCTGAAGGTATCGCTGGAGTTTATCGTATAATTCTTGTTCATCTGAATACTCAATAATCATACGTCCATCATAATCTGCATGAAATTCTACAGTGTATCTCTGTCTACAACATATACTACGAAGTGCTATAATCTCTAAGAATCGATGATTAATCTGACCTGCACCCCATGCGTCAAGTGTAATATATGACCCTGAAACATACGCTCGGTATTGGTCTGGTGTACAATCATCCTTAATAATAACATTGAATTTCCTCTCGCGACGAAGACGCTCTGATACACGAATACATGCACGCCGCAAACCTGTATCTTTCTGTGGGAATGAACAGAATAAATCGTAATTCTTCTTGGGTGCTTTACATATCCATGGTGTTAGTGTCGGCTCAGGATATGGTCGAATACCACATGCACGCAAATCTGGGTAACACTCGCGTTTAAAATACCCACCTGGTGTCGCTTCGAAAAATGCTGTATGAATGAATGGTTCTTCACGAAGAGCTGAGCCGTCACTGAGTGCACGATTACACCAACTACGCTCAAAGTAATCGATATGATAAAGACGACTCGGTGGACAATACTGCGGTAATAAACGAAATATCGGCTCAGTATCTAATGTATAAGGTGATGTAGCAGATGGCCATGATGCAAATACTGCAACTGTCGCTTCTACTGTTTGTATGACATTTACTAACTCATCTTGATTTATAATTGTATATGATACATATTTACATTGGATATTCGATATCACTCGAATTCCATATGTATGAAACATTAATGCAAGTTTATGAAGCGCATTATTGGGAGTAAGACAACATTCAAATGAAGATATAGATGCTAATAAAAGAATCGACGACTGCATTTTTTTTGTGAGCATCATAATCATCGTTTAAGTCCTCACTTCAATTCCGATCCGAAATTGGAAATAATAAAGAAGTCGACTAAAGAAAAGTCTAACCCATACTAAATTTAGAATGTCAAATCAACCCAAAGAATATATTGAATTAGACAGCACATATCGAGATCGTGAACGTGATCCTAATCCTGCACAATTTACTGTTTTGATGGGATGCACAGGAAATCAAAATAATGGACTGAATGCGATTTCTCCTGTATCAAATGAAGTGTCCATTTTTCCACCTATCACTACACCAGGACTTGCATACTATACTGATAATACACAAACAACTGCTAATATGACCCGTGAAAGATTATACTTACCATTCATGTATCAAGTCCCTGCTGTACAAGAAACATTGATTCGGCTTGACGAACTTCCTCTAGCGTACACAGAATTGACAGCGTCAGATATCCCTGCAATCACAGCGACGTTTTCGGCTGAATTCCCGGCAGGTGTTCAACCATTAGATACAGGTAATAATGCATATGTTGGCGATTTCCTAGAACATGTTGAAAACAATGAATTTAGAGAAATCATCTCGTCGCGGTATCAAACAATAACTACAGTCCTTCAACAAGGTGTTGTCGCACTATATACAAACGCAAGTATAGGATCTACTGTTTTTTTACGAGAAATTGTAACTGGAGTTCCGACACCGTCAAATGTTGATCGGTTTTACCAAGGAAAACAACTTACCATTACATCAGGTACATTGTCAGGTGCATCCCGAGTGATTCTCAATTCGTACGTAACTGTCGGTGACCAAACCGCTCTTATTGTCTCAAGTGGTCTAGATGGTCTTACAGATGGTGATACATTTAATATTACAACGGATAGATCATGGTTCGTTGAAATAGCCAGCCCGTTTTCAACTTCACTTCCGTTATATCCTGCATATCAAGATACACTACCAGATATTTACGAGACAACTATAGCATCACAAGTTATTATTGAACCAACCGATATTTTGTATATTCGAATTATCACCAGTAGTACAGGTCAAATTGGTATAGGATATATGACTGATGCGAATACTGTTTTACCAGATTATGGGTATCCAGTGGCAAACTTGTCTTATATTTCTAGTGCTGATGTTCTTGGTGAACAATGGTATAGTAAAACAGATGCAGTAGTTACTTCAAGTAATATCCTTCCTATTTCCGCAAATATGCATTTTGGTTTGACTACAAATACTGTGAATGATGTACCTGTATTACAAGGATGGAATTTAGCAGGACGAATTGCGGGATATGCTGATGAATGGGATGGAATTTCACAAACAGGTCTCAATTTCGAATCTTCTACTGTTGGGTTTTTCCGTACAACATTTGTAGCCGCTGATGTTGGAACACCCGTAGTCAATTACGTACAAACTGTTTTGTTAGTAACCAATATTATAGCACATGCGTTTACTGATGTTGATGGTACAAATATTCGATGGGCACTTACATCAAGTTCATCAGGTGCAAATCCGACAACAATCTATTCACCAGGTGTAACTGGATATGTCATGGAAGTGATTCTGGGTATTAGTGATTTTCCTATTATTTATTACCAACAACTTACAGGTGAATTATATGCAGTAGCCGCTACGAATACATCAGGAACAGCATGGGGTGCAGCTGCAGCTGTCAATATAGGATCTAATTTTGATACAGATGGTGTCGTCTCAGCACTTCTCTCTTCAGTGAACAATCTTTCAGCTATCCTTTATAGTGGTCTAGCACCTGATGATAGTGTTTTTATACATCAATCGGCTGGTGGTGTTACATTTATTGGGGATGGTATTGTTATTGCAAGTACGAATATCGTGAAAACAGCGATCTCACTTACTCAAGACACTGTCAATAATGATTTATGGGCATTTTATGCTCGTGATACTGGGTTGTATCTTCGTGTATTTGAGTTGAATCCAGTAAATGGTTCTATTATAGCATATCGTGTTCCAGAATACCTGATAGATCCTGCTACCGGTATTACCACTCTCGATACAACTATCAATTCAGCAGGCTATCCGGTTGTTGCATATAACGGTTCTGCTTCAGGTGATTCAACACAACTGAATACTGTTATGTTTGGGCAACGAGATGCTGAGGCAGGTGTCCACTATCGTATTAGGAAGGAAATCCCAACATTGTCAGGAACATGGACACCTGCAGATGCAAATCCATCACCATTTGAATTTATTCTTTCTGCATCAGCATCGTCTATAGATGATGCATACGTAGGGAGCTACATCGGTATTCGGAATTATGAGTCTCCAACGTTGATACCAGCGACATCTCCAGATTTCTACTCATTCAATGATTATCGTCTTATCAGATCCTATGATGGTGCAACACGTACAGGGACAGTGACTCAAGCGTTTTCAGCCGATCTCACAAGCGGTGGATACGCAGGATTCTATGGACCTAATTATGTGGAATATGAAATCCTGGCTTTTAACCGCGATTCATTCCAATATCTGAACTATTTTGGTACACAAGCGTCAATGAATCAACAAGTCTGTTATGAACTTGAATTACTCAATTTAGTCTTACCAAATAAAACACTTATCACAGGTGTAGGAAATCTCATCGCATTTTATCCATATGTTTATGTCGAATTTGTGAATATGTCTAATATGTCAGGTCCACAGAATTTTTATAGTAATAATCCATCTTCATCTCGAATGCTTTTCCGTGTACCTGTCACAAATGTTAATTCACCAGATCGTGCTGCTTTCGTCTTCATGGATGGACGTGGAATGCGTCAAACGATTAAATTCAAACCAAATGATAATTTCCGATTCTCAGTTTACCTTTCAAATGGTGAACTGTTCACAACAGCAGAAAGTGACTCTGTACCTCCAGCAGCTCCTATCTTTGACCTCCAAGTATCCGCTTTATTCGGCGTTCGACGACTTGCACCGGAAAATCAACCTGGATGTGTCAATTGGACTCGATAAGTAATAGCAATAAGTAACAAAATTTGTTTCTATTCATATTACAAAAAGTAAACAATATCATGGGAGCAGCAGAATCTAGTCAAATCATTGATATCGCGAATAGTGTGTATAGTGAATATATCACTAATATTCTGAATCAAAACACAAATAATTCCACATTTAATTTTGGAGCATCCCAACAGATTAATCTCATTATCGGTCCAGAGGGTCGTATGGAATGCGATGGGGGTGGTGCTACAGGTCTTATCAACCAATCCATTACAGGTGATATTACTGTTGTCAATGAAATCACACAAGATACAACAACTCAAATTGCTACACTACTGGATAGTCAGTCAGAAACAGGTATCCAACAATACCAAGAACTTATGACAGAATTAGGTGGACTTCTTGGAACCTATATGAATACTGAGAATCAGACTGAAATAACCAATGCAATTCATAATATTGTACAACAAAATATCACACAAACCACACTCAATGAAATCGTCCAAAGATTTCAAATCGATCAAAGTGCTAACGTAACCATTTTAGGAGTTGTATCAGGTGAATGTTCTATTAACCAGAATATGATGATTAATATATATTCAACCGCAATTATCCGTAATATTGTGAATAATGTTATCGAAAATGTTACAGAGACAGAGACAACTACAGATGTCGAACAATCTCAAACAATCACCGTGAAAGGTCTTTCAGATCTCGTTTCTAGTATCGGAGATGCTGTATCAGGTTTACTCACAGCAGCAATTATACCGTTAGTGATTGTAGGTATAATAGTTCTAGCGATTGGATTAGGTGGAGCAGGTATTGGAGGTACTTTTGGAAAAATCATGATTGGTCTAATGGTATTTATTGTTGTAGGATTCGGGATTTATATGGCAGTTGCCGCTAGTCAGAAATTATGGCCATTTGGTGATAATCCACCTGATGATGTTCAAAAAGAAGGATGTGTAGAAGAATGGCAGGCAATACAGAAACTTCTTGATAGACTTGAGAAAAAGGAAATTTCTTTGTATGAAGATGATGCATTACTCGAATATCTATCACTTCCCGAAAATACTCAGGATATTCCAATTATGAGGAAATATATTCTATGTATGAAATTGAATCAAAAGAATCCAGACACGTATCAAACTCTTCTTGATAACCTCGACGAACTTCAAAAGGCGGTATCTGCATCTGCACCCGCAGCCAGTTTCATTAATAAACAAGCCATGCGTGGTATGTTATGGTAAATTGTAAGAATAATATAGCATCTTTACAAAAAAAGTAATACTATCTTATTCTAAAATGACTAATAATTTGCGAGCGGACTTTTCCAAGTGTAATCCTCTTGGTAATAATGAGACGCAACTTAGTACTTATCTCAAGAATAATCCGAATAATGTACTCTATGTCAAGGATATTTCTGATTATACTCCACCTGGAAGTACAAGTACACAACCCAAGTATTACACTGGAAGCGGTGCTACTACTCAATATGTCTCAAGTGTTATAGGACAAAAAGCATTGAATTCTACAGGTAATACGATTGATGAATTCAATCAAACTGTCGGTTTTGATAAAGCACCAGAATATATGAATATCCAAGCACAACCACGAGCACCTGGAACTGAATACGGAAACCCATTTTGGTGTATGACCTGTAATGAAAAGAAGTTTACAGGGTTACATACTACAGATCCGTCTAAATCTGCCATTTGTGGGATTCCGATTCCAGGGTGCCCAGAACTCGGAGGAATCTCAAATGTATCAAACACGGGAGCCAATACAACAACATGGCAATTACTTTGGGATAAGGCTCCATTAAGCGATTTTCGCAAAGACGCGTATTGGGATGAACAGGGGGGAGTTGATTGCAAGGCAAGATGGGGTGGACAATGTGATCTAGGGTATAGTTGGAATGGTAGATATGTATGGTCACGTCCATGTAGTGATGTTCCAGATTCTGGTGGTTTAATTGGTGGTTATGAAACCGTGAATATACCACACAAAGATGTATGTATTGCTAAATATAATAATAAAGTCTACAATAATCCAACATCAGCACCGTTGTACGCTAATGGCGTAGTTGCTGAAAATGCACGGTGTATATATCCATTTGATACCATTCAATCGAATGCAGATTTAGAAAAATTAAATACATTGATGGCTAATGAGCAGTTTCCTAAAGATCTTGGAGACAAATTATATAACAATTATTGTTTCAGGAATAACGCAGAATATATTACAGATCCACAATGTACAAATTGGTGTAAAAATCATGTTGGATCATCATCATCTACAGGAGATAAATGTATTCTTCAGGATTGGCAACGAGGATATTGTAAAGGTAAAAATGTTATGAACCTGGGAGATTCAGATATGTATATATGTTCTACTTATTGTGAAGACAATCCGAATTTTTGTCATGATAGACGTAAAGAATATTGCCAAGCGAAATATTATGCTTTACGTCAGGCGTATGATGATGCGAACACCACTATGAACTCTATTTCTTCTACAAATACGCAACCATCCGGATTCTTTGGTACTTTACGATCTTTTCTAGGATTAGATGCTTTATCACCTGTAGAACAAGCGAAACTTGATTTAGAGACATTCTTGAATGATGATCAATGTGGATGTTATTTACCGGATTCAGTATATCAAGAATATGCAGACGCTTTGAAGAAAAAAATCGGAACTACTTCTGTATTAATCTCTAATTATATCGATAATAATTCTAAGTGTATGTATCCCAGTTGTGCTACTGCTAAGACGACTTATAAAGATGGTCTTGAATGTCCAAGTGTTGTCCTTTGTTCACAAAATGTATCTATTACATTGGGAGAAAATGCTTCAATCGAAGCAGATAGTGCTGATATTAATCAATCTCAGGAATGTAGCTCAGAAATTAATGAAAAGATCACAAGTCAATGTGAATATGGAACATGGGGTGATTGGAGTGCATGTGAAAATGACATTATGAAACGAACACGAACTCTACTTGCAGGACAAAGCGAAGTATGTACAGCAATGACAGAAACTCTGGCCTGTACATCATCTGATCCTGTCACTTCTGATCCTATCACTTCTGATCCTGTCACTTCTGATCCTGTCACTTCAGATCCTGTAACTTCAGATCCTATCACTTCTGATCCTATCACTTCTGATCCTATCACTTCTGATCCTGTAACTTCAGATCCTATCACTTCTGATCCTGTAACTTCAGATCCTATCACTTCTGATCCTGTCACCTCTGATCCTGTCACCTCTGATCCTGTAACCTCAGATCCTGTAACCTCAGATCCAACTCCGGAAGAAAAGGCAGTAGCAGAGAGGACAGAAGAAGAGAAGGAGGAGGAGGAGAAAGCAGTAGCAGCAGCAGCAGAACAGATGGCTAAAACCAATAAACTTCTCATGTATATAGGTATAGGATTTGGTGCTTTCATGTTACTCCTTATCTTTATTGGTTTCATTATCTCTATCGTATCTGATTCAAATGAATCGAAAGCATCGTAATGTGAAATAAGTAAATGATTGTGATTTATTTTGACAGAAATACAATGATGTATTTGTAATCAAACTAAATCAGCCAATTTCGCTTAAACTTTTTATACACCAGCCCATATAGTACCATTATAGAAATCGACTAGATTCGTGGTTGTATTATAGATCATTAGTCCAGCTGCTGGTGTTACAATCGCATCACGTTGTGCAGTTGTCATTCTAGGTGGTAAAAATCCTTGTGTTGTTGAATTAACACCGACAGCTGCTGATGTTGTTACAGTAGGTGAAACGGATTGGAAATCTGAGAATAAAGTTTGTGTATTCACATTATTATGTGTAATATTCAGAGGTGAATAATATGTAATTGCATCATCTTCCCATAAGAAATTACGATAATATCCTAGACGTACATTCATTTCTACTGTTTTCTTATCTGCTGTACCAAAACTGTTTTCAATGAGAACCCCAGCAAATGTATCGGTACTACCGGATGTAACATACAATTGTCGATTTGGCAAGTTGATTACTTTTTCTTGAGGGCCTGTATGAATACGAGCGTCTGTATCTAGAATCAATCCAGGTGTCGTTTCAATTCTTAAATGAATAGGACGTAACGATCCAGCACCATACACACGACATCCAATATCAAGGATATCATCAGTAATCATATTACCTAATCGTAAACATGTTCGTGATGGATCACCATCAATTACTGGTGCATCACATATATCGACCCATGCTACACCATCTGTACCATTATCTACGAGACCTGATGCGCTCGGTGCTACATCAAATGCTATTACAGCATTGGTTTTTGTAGGTTCCATTGCAGCTACAGGATATGTCGTGACATCAAGTCGTGTAGCAAGTCTACATTGTTGATCTAAATTCAAACCAGCTTCTGCACAATTAAATGTGATTTCATTAAAGATTTGAGTCTTTTCCTCAGTTATATCGAGATATTGTGTACCATTAATACTAATTCCTAAATCATCTGTACCAACTAAATACAATCCTGATGCTGTATCATTTTCAAAATTAATCGAGGGTTCGGCTTCTGTACCATCTGGAAATGGAGATCCTTGTCCAATAAGATCACCACCACCTCCACCGCCACCAGTTGATAATAATTCATATTGACGTGAAGACTCTTCAATAGAATTTGCTACAAGTGTATTAAATACATTGAATGTTGATGATGACATTCTATTTTATTAACAAGTCAGTAAAAAAAAGATGATAATTAAATCGGACCCCATACAGTACCATTATAAAAATCAAGGACATTAGTGGTTGTATTATATACAATTAATCCGGCCGCTGGACTTGCAATTGCATCACGTTGTGCTGTTGTCATTCTAGGTGGTAAAAATCCTTGAGTTGTCGAGTCTATAGCAACTACAGCAGATGTAACAGCTGTGGGTGATGTATTTTGCGCATCTGAAAAAAGGATTTGAGCGACAGTACCATTATGTGTCATATTCAGAGGTGAATAATATGTAATTGCATCATCTTCCCATAAGAAATTACGATAATATCCTTGACGTACATTCATTTCTACTGTTTTCTTATCTGCTGTACCAAAACTGTTTTCAATGAGAACCCCAGCAAATGTATCGGTACTACCGGATGTAACATACAATTGTCGATTTGGCAAGTTAATTACTTTTTCTTGAGGGCCTGTATGAATACGAGCGTCTGTATCTAGAATTAATCCTGCAGTGGTAACCATTCTCATATGAATAGGGCGTAAAGACCCTGTATTAAAAACCCGACATCCAATATCAAGGATATCTGCTGTCGGCATATTACCCAGTCGTAAACACGTCAATGCAGGATTGACATCTAATACTGGAGCATCACAAATATCGACCCATGCTACACCATTTGTAGCTTGATCAGTAAGTCCACTTGCACTTGGTGCAATATCGAATGCTATAACACTATTTGCTTCGACTGGTTCAAATGCAGGGACAGGAAATGACGAAATCTGAAGACGTGTAGCAAGTCGGCATTGTTGATCTACATTTAATCCAGCATCTGCATTATTGAATGTGATTTCATTAAAGATTTGAGTTTTTTCTTCAGTTATATCGAGATATTGTGTACCATTAACACTAATTCCTAAATCATCGGTACCGACTAAATATAATCCTGATGCTGTATCATTTTCAAAATTAATCGAGGGTTCTGCTTCTGTGCCATCTGGAAATGGTGCTCCTTGACCACCACCACCACCACCAGCTAGTAATAATTCGTATTGCCGCGATGATTCCTCAATTGAATTCGCTACGATTGTATTATATACATTGAATGAAGATGACATTGTATTTTATTAAGTGTATGGTAAAAAAAAATAGTGGGTACGAATGACTGATTTTATTAGTTATTCCAGTCTTATGACATAGCAAACACTTGTTCATATGCTTGTCGTACAGATTCTGGTTCTGATTCTAACATTCCACTCAAAATTTCATAAAAGTTCTCATTAATAATGGTTTCAGATGTATTACTACTACTCATTACATTTGGTTTGTGACGATATACAACACGTACACCTTGTCGTTGTAATTCACGATATTTAGACGATTTCTTGAAGACTTTGAAATCATCGAATGTACCTGATACAGTAATACGTAATTGATCCTCAGAATTCTTCGGTGGAATAAATGTTTGAATTGTATCCATATCCATATATAAAATCCGTTTTGATGGCATTTCAAGATCCACATTCTCAATACTAATTTGTTTCTCGAATCGACACATACTTACAGTCTTATCAGGAGATTCACCATATGCATGTTGCATAGAAGATCCAGTATAAAAAATATTCGATTGTATACGTTGTTTATCATGAATATGACCTGATACAACGAATGGGTTCGATTCAATCCATATATCCCCTACAGTCGATTCAATTGCACCCATTTTACATCCTCGGAACTCTTGATGGCAAAATATAGCACGTGCATCATGCCACTCAGGATCAATAATATCTAATGCTTCCTCAAAACGCCCTGGAAATACATAGGGACAAAATATAAACTTACCTGCAGGAGAATGACGTACCATACCTGTATCCACAATATATACATCATCCCACTCTTTCATTGCATTCATCCAATGTTGTGTACTCAAGAATTGAGAATTATTAATATAATCATGATTCCCCACTAAAATATAAACAGGTACTAATTGACGAAGAGTATGAATAAATGTATATGCCTTATTCAATACAGCTGTATGAAGTCGTTCATGGCAATGTAACAAATCGCCTAAAATAATGACAAAATCAGGTTGATCACGTTCAATAATCGTTACAATACGATGTGTATATTGAGAAATCGAATGTAAATTTTCACGTCGAAAATGAGGATCACCAATTGTTAAGACTTTGGATCCCATCGATATTTCATCACCATCATATGAAAATGAAAATGTATCATCATATAATTCAGTTGATGTAATACATGCTCTAAATTGTTTTGGAACAGATATGGATTCAGATAAAGCTGAAGTCATTGTTAACATAATTAGTACGTTTTTGTTTGCTCACAAGAAATTATATTCATTTTTTACATTTTGTTGACACCGTATATGAGTCCATCTATGTATGAAAGATGAATCATATTTCTCGTGCAAAAACAACGACTTCATCCATAAAAACACTTCCTGAAGATGTATTACGTTTCCCTGAAACTTCAATAATAACACTCCCAGATGGTGGTGTAATAATTGCACCCATATCAATCACAACATCAGGTTCAGTATTCGTTTCAGTTGTATCCACTAATGATATTAAATTTGTAATATCATACACTTGTAAATCAAAACTTGTTACACCATCTGTACCACGTGCAATGACTTTGATACGACGTATAGGACCTAATATATCTGTATCATATTGAAATTGAACGAAACGTGTCATATATTCAGTTTGTAATTCTTTTGTATCCATACCTGATATACGAAGTACTTCTACTTCACGTGCAATATGTTGTATACTATCTGAATTCACTGTATGACCTATATCGTTAGGACATGTAGTAGGTGCTGTATTAGACCAGATTTCCTGCCATCCAGTATCTCCTGCATCTGTACAATAAATACGCCATAATGAGGTCATATTTGCATTTTTTGATATAATACAATATAATGATGTATCCGTACTACTACATCATTCGACACATCATTCGACACATCATTCGACACATCTACATCTACATCCGGTAGTTAAAATAAAAACTGATATCAAATAAAAGTATATTCCATCAAACAAATATACTTTTATACATCTTGATTCAGTATGAATATCTTTTTTTTATTTCTCAATGTTCAACAATGTGCATATGCATATTTTAACAAACATTGTATCAAAATCATTCTTGAAATTACCCAAATGTTATATTCTGCACATTATCTTTCTCAACCAAATGATGTATGGATTACAAATCATACATCATTACTTAATGATCTTTCACCGTACAAATGTACACATAAAAATCATCCTACATCCATTTGGATTCGAACATCAATTCCAAATTATCAATATGCAGTCTCACTTGCTCTAGCTCTATGTGATGAATATACACGTCGATATCATAAAATACATAAATGTACTCCTCGATTACTATGGCTACAATCTAATGTACCACCATGTATTATATCTACTACCCCATCAAAATCTAACACAGTATTTGCTCATACCAATATTCCACCTGAATGTACACCTGTACCACTTGCTATGCCTATTGAATATCATACAAATGATCTATTATTATCATATCGTTTATACTATCTTGTTGGAAAACAACATATCGCTGACTCAAAAAGTCAAATCAATCATCTAATTGATATATGGCAACTTCGATCTATTATTCCATATGCTCAAATGATACAACTACCGGTAGCAGCAATTGTTATATCTGCGGATAAAATTACTATAGCAAATCTAATTACACTTGCGTCTGAAGTCTAAATTTCATAAAAAAAATACCCATGTTTTCCATCTGAAAAAAAAACTCTGTTATAATTAGACTATATCTTAGATTCTGTTTGAGTTGATATTTTGCCATAAAAATAGATGGATTGGATTTTTGATTGAAATCTATTTTACTAGTAGAAAAATAGATTTTTGGAAAAAAACGAAATATACAATTTGAAGTAGAGGGGTGAGCGAAAATCCGTATCTTACAATACTGGAAATCCTAGAGCACCACCTGAAATTCTGATAATATTATTATTGACAGCTGTGACAATGAAATCATAGGTCTGTGCGTAGTCCTGACCTGATCCTGCAGCACCGGATCCAGCGGAACCTGCGACAGCTCCAGTGGAAGCTTGGGGGATGATGCTGACATTGGTGAGTTTTCCGTAGTTGGTGGATCCCATGGGGTCAAGACAGATAAAGTCGAGAGAGTACGAGAACATATGGTATCCACTTGCAAGAGGGATGACAGGTGCATGGTACCAGGGCTGTACGAGCGAGAAGTAATCGGATCCCATTTCAGCGAGACGCTGAGTGGATTCATAGACTAGAGAGGTCTGTAGTACCGGGTCGACAGCGCCACTGGGGCTGAAGTCTACAAGAGTAGCTCCTGGGATGGGGGATGCAGCGGTATAGTTGGACCATTCGCATGCGGTAGTTCGGTTTCTGACAGCAAAGAAGAGTACTTTGATTGCATGTGAGAATCGAATATCATAGGACGGTCTAGTGGATTGAGATGGGTTATAAGTCTGGATGGGTGCAGTTTGTACTTGTTCAATGAGGATATCTCTAGGAGCACAAGCCATACGTTTACGTTCTTCAGAGGAGACGATAGCGTAGTTAGCCCAAACTTGCGCGGAAGTGATGGATGGAGCTCCAGATACAAGATCGGATGCAACCGGGCATACACTAGGGTTAGTTCCTGCAACTGCGGCGGAGTCATCAAGGATGAGTAGTTCAGTCCAGTTTCTGAATGCAAAGTTGAGTCTCATTTCATTGTATGGTAGAGCGGCAGTGGGGAGTGCAACACCGGAATCTCTAGTGAAAAAGAAAGGAAGAGGAAGGTTAAGCGTGAAAGCTGGGATAGCAGTAGCAGAGTCATAAGGTTGGATAAGATCATCAAAGTTACCAATCATATTCTGATATCCATTAACTTTTCCGGCTGGCGTAGTGAACGCACTCCAGAAATCGAGGTGATAGTTATCGAATCGTGCAGCGACAAGATCATTAAAAGTAATGCAGCATTCTTTGATAAGATTATGCATAAGATTACGAGTCCATCTTAGTCTTCCATCAGCTCCAAATTGGTTGGATGCGGAAAGTTGTACAGATGGGATTTCGACTCTAAGCCAAGTCTGTAGAAGATAATCTCCAGCGCGGGAAATATTAGCAGACCAGTTCTGGTTGAATTCGGGAGTTCCAGAAGCTCTTGCCAAACAGACAGGTGCTAGAGTAAACCAGGTAGATTTGCGAGTTTCACGTACAAAGTACGCCGTCGCATCATCACCACCATACATATACTTTTCCTGTTCATCGAACGTGGCTAGGTCGATGAACCCTGATGTCATATTCGAAGTGCAAATTGTAGACATTGTTTTACTAGCACAAGATTTTTTTTTCTCTGAATTCAAAGTGTATTTAATTTCGGAATTCAGCCATAATAAGTGATAGTATTTTTTTTTGTTTCGAGTGACTACTTCTACGAGTACAAGTAGTAGTTCATCAAAGTAATGATTGTCTTTTTTTTTTTTAATGAGAATAACTAAATATGTCTACTTCTTCATCTTCAATGACTTCAAAAGCTCCATCTGTTAAATTTGCATTTCCAAGTGAGATGTCGACACAAACTCAGAATATTCTCGAGCGTTCCCAGGAAATCTTACAGAATGCATTAACAACAGTATTTTATACTCGTATTGGAATTACCTTATTGATTTTAGCATGGACAATAACACTGTCTATAATGATTGCCTCACGTGATTTAACACCTGATGATACTGAACGTTATTTTTATTTGCATCGATTATGGTTTGGCGAAGAATCCTCTCTTCGTATATTATGGGATTTATGGTTTTATACATTAGTATTTTTCAGTTTACAGCCTGTAATACGTGAGATATTACGATATGTATTAGCATAATCTGTATCATTGTTTATCATTGTTTATCATTGTTTATCATTGTTTATCCTCTATCCTTTATCCTCTATCCTCTATCTATGCATTTGGATTTAGTCCGAATATAGTACTTAACATACTAGGCATATTTTCTTGAACAACACGATCACTTTCACGAGAATTACGACATTCACGAAGTTGTTGTCTTAATTCTTCATTATCTGTTTGACAGTTTTGATGTTGTCTTTCAATCATATCGATTTGTCCTGTCAGAGTATTAAGTGTTGATTCACATATATTCTTTTCATTATCAATTGAAGCCATCATTTCTTCAAGTTCATCAATACGTTGTATATATCGTTCTACTGCCATTTCATGATTTCTTTGAGCGGCATCAAGTGTTTGTATACGATCTTGATAACTTTGTTTTTCTGTTTCATGTTGTAGAATTTGTTGTTGTAGATTTTGTCTTCTTTCTGTTTCATCTGTAAGTTGTCTATTCAATTCTCTATTCATATCTTCTACATATTGTCTTTTTTCTTCACATTCATTATAGAGTTGATTTATCGTTTCAATTTGTGTATTACTACGATCCCGTTGAGCTTGTTCGAGTTGTTGGATTTGCGTTTCAAATACTCTACGTTCATTTTCGAACTCATTTTGTAACTGAGTCAACTGACTTTGAAGTTCTTCTTCTGCATTTCTAGCACGTATTACAAGTAATCTATACTCTTCAGTACCTTGATCAATTAGTTGTGTTTTCGATTCAAGAGCTTGTTGTACATCTTGAAGATTTTGTTTGACCTCATTAATATTTTGCTCATATTGATTATTCATATTTTCTCGAATTACATTTGCTTGTATTTCAAGTGCATCTTTTTGCTCATTCGTTATACGTTGTTGATTTTCAAGGCATTGTTGTAAATTATCATTGATTAATTGAAATTCCGATTCTTTGATTTCGAGTGTTTGTATACATTGATTATATTGAATACGTAATTCATCTAATTCAGTTTGATTGGTCTGATACAATTGAGCGAGTCGATCTAGTTCTTTTTCAGTATGATTTATACTACGTCTTATACGACGTTGGTAATCATCTAGAGAACTTTGATAATTAACTTGATTTTTATGATCTAGTCTTAAATTCTGGATTGTTTGTTGTAGATATTGAATTAACTGCTGTTGATTTTCATCGACTTGAACACGTCCAGGATCATCATCTACACATTTTTTCTGTGGGATATACAGATATGCATGTTGCCAACAATACTTGGTACAACCTTGTTTTGATGCTACCGGCCTAGAGCATCTTCGGTTGGAATTATGAAGGGTATACATACAACGCATCTTTTTCATGTAGAGACTAAAAAAAAAAGTACACTTTGGTTTGTCATCTTGGTTTCTGATACAAAAATTGATATTTCAAATCTAAATTACTTGTAATATTTCAATTACGATGGATTTGAAATTAATTGATCATTTCCAGTGTCATAACGTATATTTATATGAACCACAAATATGGCGTATTATATACAGTATGTTACCAGCTTATCATGCATATACAGATTTCAAGGTTGATTTAGA
>Ga0136555_1000397_pt1 | contig 17636 bp, 23 predicted proteins | sample AntRauTorckE5432_FD_104927 | JGI IMG/M metagenome (GOLD analysis project Ga0136555, IMG submission 104927) | Saline lake microbial communities from Rauer Islands, Antarctica - Metagenome Torckler E5 #432 | ecosystem: Environmental > Aquatic > Non-marine Saline and Alkaline > Saline | place...
ACAAGGAGGGGCGGGGCGCACATTTGATTTTCACCCTTTTTACAATCATTTTTAGGCAGTGTTGTCATCAACCCTCTAAAAATAAATTAAATTCCACACGAAGGCCTCGTAAAAAACCGTTCATTTTAATTTCACAAATTTCTCAGCCGAATTCAGTAAAACTGGATTTGGTTTAATTTACAGGCCCGAGTAATTGCGGTGTATTTTATCGAACGGCTCATCTTGGAAAATTCGTGGATACCCAAGGGTTTGTCGATTGTATCTCCTTGTGCTTTATGAACAGTGTAGCAATATCCCCAAGTAAAACTATTATCAAATATTCCGTTAGGCAGACCGTTCCCCCTCTCTAAAAAGGTCTGCGTCTCCGTTCGGTTTTTAATAATATAACTTTGATTTTTAGCAATCCCTAATTTCTTGATAGTCTCTTTGGCGATGACCTTAGTTCCTACACCTCCCCACACAAATGAGTTTTCAGCAACGACACGAGCATTAACAGAGGTAACTGTATTATTTGTATAGGCGATATTGGTTAAAGGTAATTTCCCAGTGCTCAATTCGTATTTTACAGCCTCACCAGCAAGAATTTGCTCACGAATAGCGATAATCCCCTCGCAGTTACGATAGTCTTTAGTGAGTGTAGTGATTTTACCCAAGAACGAAATGGAATACAATGGGTCTTCAGCAACAGGCGAAGTTTGATTGAAATCACCAGAAAATATGAAGGTAGTGTTCAAATTTAAATATGCCTCCAAAATATACGCCCATATCCATCGTGGTATCATACTGATTTCGTCAATCCAAACAGTCTTGTCTTGGAGATGGAAGAATTTCTTTGTGCTTTCAAGATTGAACAAGGAATGGAGCGTCTCACCCTTGATACCATTTTCCACCGAGCAGTTCAATGCGGATTTATTGGTAAAGGTAGAGGCATAATCGTATTTGTGTTCCTTTTTTACGATATAACTCTTTCCAGTTCCAGGTGCCCCCAGATAACAAATGTTTCGGGTATATTTAATTTTTTCAAGGTTATGTTCAAATACATTTCCATTGGATGTAAATGAGCAAGGCTTGAATTCCTCAGTTTTCCAACCGATTGGAACTGGAACCGAATTAGCATATGTGAGACTATCTGTTTTAATTTTAATTACCTCCTGACCGATTTTAGAAATCATAGAAAGAACACGAGCGTTAGCACCATCAACAACAGCAAGATAACGATGTAAATATCCAGATACTTTCTTGAATTCGAATGAACGGACAATGACTTCGGGGTCAAACGACGACGCCTCAAAATCGGGGTGGTCTTCAAGAAGATATTCACGTTCTCTTCCATTAGTTATGCGAATAGAAGTAGAGCCATTAGCCTCTGTCTTACCGCACATACCGTTATATTTATTGAAGGCTTTGTGGTCGTTAAATTTTTTAATGATAACCGAATGTTCCCATAGATTTTTACTTGAAGGTTCCAATACCTTAGATACTATTACAACGACCCCAAGTGCTCGTAATGCCTTAAGAGTTCTTCCGCCGACTACGTTGGTAGTTACACCGTATTTCGTAGCATTGGCTGAGATAATATAAAAACTACATTCGTCAATAACCTGACCTTGGTATTTCTTGAATTCATCGAAGATACTGAATATTCCGTAGTTCAAAATGTAATTACCTTCTGTCGCTGTAGAGTAGTAGCACTTATTACAATCAATCGTGTAACCATTTTCAGTTGAACTATTTTTGCTATAACCCAATGCAGATACACCTGCTTTTAATAAATTTTGGGTAGCACAGTTAAAAGACCCTTGGGGTAATTCAATATCAATGAATTCCTGGTCCTTTTCTTTATGGACCCCTGAGGTGATTGTGTGATTGCCTCGAGTATATTCAACGTACCCGCTTTCAGGTTCAGTATAAACCGTTTCTGTGTTCAATTTAATACTTTTACCTTGTGCGATGTATAAATGCTCGTCGTGGCACAATCCAATTACACCAGGATAATCTTTTAGTTTTGTGTATTCGTTCTTGTAAAAAATTCTCCCAGTGATATCGTAAAGAGATAAAGGTCTTTGGATTTCTTCGCAGTAATCAATGAGGTCATCCGCTGTAGTTCCAGTATATTTCCGTTTTGTTTCTCCAGGGTAGATTGGGCGGTATCCAGCGGGTTTAATCGCACGGATTACACATTCGTCATAAGCCCCGTCATTTAATTCGCAATTGAACGGGACCATCAATGGACTGTTGTCTCTCAATTTCATACGACGCATCTTTCTTTTCTTACTGGCTTTTTTACTTGCCTTCTTTTTCTGTTTTTTCTGTTTGGAAATAGTTTTCTTGGAAACTTCAGGTGTTTCTTTTGTATATTGACCGATAATTTTTGTAGATAGGAAGAAATTATGAATTCTTTCCTTGCGTAATACTGAATGACCTTCTTCTGGTGAGATTTTACCAGATTGAACATCTTTCACGGCCTGGTAAGCCTCTAGGCTTACTGATATTTTTTGTGTGTTTTTAGCACTTTTAGTAAATTCAATAGAATTACGATCGTCTTCAATGTCATCAGATCCAGAATTCGCAAATGTGAGTGTATATCCCGAATTCATTGTTTATACTACAGGATTAGAAAATAAATTTAAATTAATGTTTTTAAAAATTAATTGAAAATTATTTTGTCCCAAACTTTTCATTGTTCGGTACAGTCTTTTTTTGCTTTCACAACTGTGTGATAATATAGATTTGCCTTTTGTTTCTTGATTTCTTTGTTGAGTAAATAGTATTCCTTCTTTTGTGCTGATATTTTATCTTTATTTGTCTTATAGTACGTCTGTATATATGTAAGTGTGTCGGTTTCCATTATACTATAGGAATAGAAAATAAATTCAAATTAATTATATTAACTTAAATTCAAATTAATATACGTGAAATCTCATCATATGACTTCTTTGAGTAATACTCATAGCCCAGAATGCTTCGTCAAATAATTGCTTTTCTGGGATTACTTCTTCTCTTCTTTGACTGTACCATTTCTTACTTGCGATTGATTGTCTTTCTTTCTTGTCTAATGGGTGAGATTGTCTTTTATCTAATACGTGTTGGATATTCATTATACTATAGGAATAGAAAATAAATTCAAATTAATATACGTGAAATCTCATCATATGACTTCTTTGAGTATCACTCATATCCCAGAATGCTTCATCAAATACTTGCTTTTCTGGAATTACTTCTTCTCTTCTAATTGACTTGATTATCTTATTCATTAATTCTTTGAGGCCCATTTCTTTTTTATACTATAGGAATAGAAAAAAAATTTAAATTAATAGAAAATAGTTGAATTTAATAATCCATCTATTTCTCTGCCGATTTTGGAAAAACGGTATGCTTCAAAAACAATCACACAACCTGATAAAAAATAATATGTCTTTATGTACTTCACTTCCTCGTCGTCGTGTCTATCAAATACTATCAACATTGGAAAACCTATAGTAAGAACTCCATTTATCACTGGAAGTAAATCTGTTATAAGGCCCATACTCTAATGAATTATTTTAATTAATTATTAATTCAGTTAGGATGTGATAACTTCCACGAATGTATCTGTATTTAATGCGAGCAGTTCCCTTCGTTTAATTGTACGTTCTTTGATTGCTTCTTTGTTGTTGGCATAATATCCTTTTCGTCCTTCAAGGATTTTGGTTCTATTAGTTTGGTAATAGTCTTTAATCTTTTCTTTATTGAGTTGATATTCTTCTGCTCTGGCTGTCTTAGTTCTTTGATAGTATTCTCTACTTCTCTGGATAATTTTCTCTTTATTGGCTTGGTAATATTCTCTTTTTTTATCAACGTTCATTGTTATACCATAGGAATAGAAAAAAAATTCAAATAAATGATAATTAATTTAATTTCTTTGATTATATGCGAGCATCCAATCAAAGAAATTCTATCCTTGGAACTAACACTGAAATATTTGGCACTCTAAGTATTGATACTACCAACATTATTACCGCGAACCCAATATCAATTACTCATTCCAATGCGTTTAGTAATTCAGCGCCTTACGGTTCTGGTTCTGTTTTCATTAGTAGTACTGCTGAAACAAACAATCAACCTCTTCAAATTAACGCAAAGAACACAAACAGTTCAACCCTCGGTAATGCTGTAAATTTAGTACTTGAAAATTACGGTGGAACAAAGACTGCTTCAAGTGCTTACGATGTAGATATAGAACTTATAGCAAACAACGAACTTGTCAATGCCTACAATGGTAAAACAGAACTTCGCCAATCTTCAGGTAGAGACACTGGTGATGACCGTCTTCGTGATGGGTATTTCCAAATCAGTCCTCGTAGAGGGCCCCTACATCCAAGTGGAGAAAATACAGGGTTTGATCCTATTTTTTGGTTTTTACCAGCGACAAGTAAAGGTCTTGGAATGTTTGAAACAAAAGGAAATGGCATTGTAATTGACCCAATATACAATTATTCGTCTCCAAGTAAATTGACATTGATTAATACTTTCCAGGATACTGAATTAATTAACAGAACAACTGCCTCAGGTAAATATTCAATTCTTGAAAATGATGGGGATACTGACTCTTATATTCGTAGTCGTTCGCAAAATGGAGACGCAAGCGTATTAATTCAAGCCGAAAGAGGTAATAAAAACTCAACCCTAAATCTTCGTAGTAATTGGACGTCAGGTACTACTGGAGGATGTTTCATCAATTTACTGACAAATGTAGATGATACTGGGTATCGTTTTGGTGTAGATGCTTCTGGTAATTTCTACATTCGTAGATTACTGGCTGGTGTAGTAAGTAATGTAGTTAATATTTCCGCGGCAAGCAGTGGATTGGCTATCTTCACAAACACAGCAGACAATTCTCAAGGTAGAATAAGATTATCAAATGGAAGCGGTACCCAAGGTGGTGGTATTATCAATTACAATAGTAATAATGGTATTTATACATTTGACGGTAATATTTTTGTAAATAAAACCACAGCAAGTACATCCAGTAGTACAGGAGCTTTGACAGTAGCGGGGGGTGTCGGTATTGGTGAGGATTTGAACGTAGGTGGCATAGTCCGTTTTACAGATACCACAGCAAGTACTTCCAGTAGTACAGGGGCTTTGGTTGTTACAGGAGGCGTCGGTGTAGGGGGTACTTTGGATGTAGGATATCAAGGAGATGGAGTACCTGCATTAACCTTCGCCAGAAGCGATGGGCCTGCATTTGGAAGTATTTCTGCTACAGGAACAACGTTTAATAGCATCCTGAGAATATCAAATCCAAGTAATGATGACGGACGAATAGATTTTGATTCTGGTGTCAATGGCGTTTATTTCTCATTTGGACACTCTGGGAATTCTACCTCCAGTGATTTTTCAATTACATCGAGTACAGCAAGTACCTCGGTAAGTACAGGGGCTTTAGTCGTGGATGGAGGTGTAGGTATTGGTGGGCGTTTGAACATCGGTGACGATACAGTCGCTGGAAATATAAGACCATCTGCAACTGAAACATTTGACCTGGGTTCTGCTTCATTTGAATGGAATAATATATATGCCCAGAACGCTGTCACGGTATCTGATCGAACTAAAAAAACGGATATAGAGCCCTGTAAAATATCCGTAGAATTTCTAAGCAAATTGAACCCAGTGTCTTATAATTATCGCTCGAATGGTAATCCAGGTATCGGTTTAATTGCTCAAGACCTATATACAGTCGCTGAGGAATATGCCCTCGAGGATTATTTCGTAAATCACAATAATTTCAAAGACTATGGCATCAAATACAATGCTCTCATTCCTATCTTGATTAATGCTATCAAAGAACTCACTGTTAGAATTGAGAAACTTGAAGCCTAAAGTTTTTTAAAGTTAATTTTTAAATATATAATTAGTTTTAAAACACTACAAAACACTGACCATTTTACTGCTTGTAAATCTTCCAAGCAAATTAGCGGCAATTCCGTTGAACGCTGCGTACATAACATTATTAGCACCACCTTTCTGGAATGCTGACACACCAGCACGAACACCTCCCGTGTAGATGTCATATTCCTTAATTGTAATTCCCTCTACACCATCAGTCATAGAAATACCTGAGGCAAGGTTCTTGGCGATAACAACCGAGAACAATTGCGATAGTGCTTCCATTTCTGGCTTACCCATTTTCATTAAATAACTTCCTAGTGCTGCGAAACCGACTGAAAAAAGATCCTCTCTCGTTGGCATTATATCAATTTGCGACATTGTATAACATTAAATATTAAAATAATTTCAAATAATTGATTGTATCAAAATTCTTGAAAGAATACTGGATCCAATTCCACTTAAAAAGGTATAACCCAATTCAACTGAACCTGGGTCGGTTTCGTAAATTTCTATTAGAATTCGTAGTACAGCGGTAATCACGTCATAATCATATATAAATCCAGATAAATCCTGAGTAATCCCGAGGTCAAATCCTGTAAGAATTCCAGAAATGTTTTTGGCAATTATAGAACTGACGTACTGCTGAATTATTGAATGGATCACTTGTCTATCACGAAAATATGCGATACCTCCACTTAGTGCTGAGCCTAAAAAATCTACGTCAGTTGGAAAGTACATTTAGATACACTCAGGAAAAAAGTTTCATTTATTTACTGATCTGGATTCCACCATCCTTCAAGAACTTGACCATACGGTCATATCTAACCCACAAATCTACCTGAGTATTAGCAGAGGCAGTACAAGTGAGATGGACTTCAAGTTGTCCAGTACGTTGGGCAGTATTCAAACCAGAAACTGTTTGCTCAGATCCAGTGAAAGCATTGAAAGGATAAGCGATGATGAATTGACCATCAGCAGCAGTGTCAAAAGCAGTAGTGAAGAAGTCAGGTGAAGAGTAATCAGTTCCTTTACGATGATTGGCGTACTCAACAAGGGAATTGTACAACTCAACTTGTTGTTCGCAACGGATTTCTCTCTTAGGATGTTGAACACCATCAATCACAAATGACAATCTTGTAAGAGCGTTGGTGAGGTAAGCAGATTGATATTTTTCAAGTCCGCTATTAGGGTCCTGTACATCGGCTTGGTTTCTCATAGTATAAAGAATACCTGAAACTGACTTGGCTGAGGTAGGGACGATGGTAGTATGTGAAGTACTTCCAGAAAGTAATCCAGTATCACGATGATGGTCATAATCAATGAAATTGGCAACAACATCCTGAGAGTCATACCCTGCTTTCAATTCGTCTGATTTTACATAAGGACATTTCATTGTAAGTAATGAGATATTGACTTGAGTGGTTGCTGTAGTTGCTTCAGTGTATTTACTTAATGTTTGGTCCATTTGGAATTCAACTTCAATCTGTCCAAGTTTGTAAGTAGGAATGATATTACTCAAGAAATTACCGTGAAGTAATCGCATAGAGTATTTCAACGCGGTACCTGAACTAGCGATTGCGGGCACACCTTGACAAATTGCTCCCCAAGAAGTACGATAACTGGATTCCCAACGAAGATTATCATCAATACATTGGAGATGTCCGTATTCCCGAATATGCTGGATAGTTTCACCCTCAACAGAAATAGTCAATGTATCCCAAACACAAGCAATATTACTCAAGAATTTATCATCACCATCTGCGTCTCCGTCAGCCTCTGCTGTAAAATTGAATGTGATGTCTTGTCCAAGTAAAATATCCTGACGTGGTAATCTAAATTTCACAAGATTTGCTCCGCTTTCGGATAGCGATGTATTGCCGTGTGGGACTACATCCAAAACATATCTCTCTGCATCTGAAAATTTCGCGTGTTTAATCAAGTCTGCCATTATTGTATATTATCGGTAATTAAAATAATTCTAAATTAATTCACATTGTGTCAAAGAAATATCCCATCAGTATCCCGAGTGGAATTATTGGGGTAAGTATAATGAAAATTTCCGTATAATCGCGGGCATCAATTATCAGGTCTCGTAATGTATTGAATATAATTTCAACGAAACTTGTCAGCGGAGGTATGAAAGTAATCAGTTCTACGAGGAAACAAATAATTTTCTTTACTGGGTTTTCTGCTAAATCCAGGTCTTCTTTACACCACGTATCTGGATCAAAATTTGGGTCAATGTTAATTGTATATCTTGACATAATTAACATTACTATATGTTTTCTTTTGGAATTAATTAAAGAATGAACGTTCCATTGCTGTTGTAGTAGTAGTAGTAGAGGGTACTACTGGTTTTGGGGAGGGTACTACTGGTTTTGGGAAGGGTACTACTGGGTCAATTGGACTTTCAGTCGGGGCTTCAGTTGGTACGAGTATTGCTTGTTCTGGTAATACTTGTTCAGGTTCAGGTTCAAGTTCAATTGTATTACCGCTTATTTGTTCTGGGGAGTATTCTGCTCCGTGCCCACATCCACAACCTTCTCCACCTATAACAAGAACTTCATCATCTTCGTTTTCAAAATACTGGTCATATACTGGGACTTCCTTCATAGGATTGTTTCTGGCTTTCACTTTTTGAAGGTCTTTGCGAATATTATCAGTTGCGTTTTTAATCATATCTGTATATTTATTCATTATATCATTGGAATTTAAAATTTTTTTAAATTAATACAATCCAAAAAATGACCCAGCCATTGGTTTGACTTTTGTGTTTGGGGCAGTGATTACTGGTTTTTTCGGGTGATTGTCATTATTAGACTGGCTCCAATTAAAGAGTACAGGTTTTGGAATTCGCGACTTACATTTAATCGTAATAGGAGGTAGTACTGGAGGTTTTGGAACACTTACGGTTCTATTTACTGTCTTATCTTTACTTGGCTTTTCTGGGAAAAATACATCGTGTCGTGGCATTTGTACTACAATACACTACTAAATTAAATTCAAATTAACCGTACCTTGCTACAAAAGAAATACCTAACCCGAGAGTAATACCAGTAAGCATTATCCAAAGTTCTTGAGGGATTACTACTGGAGGTTTCGGTCCTACTGGAGGCGGTACTACTGGAGGGATTACTACTGGAGGCGGTACTACTGGAGGTTTTACTGGAGGGGGTACTACTGGAGGTACTACTGGAGGGGTTGGTTTTGGTCGTTTATTCCAATACTGTGGTTCAAAGTTAAATTTAGATGTGTGCGAGGAAGTACAAGTGTATGTATCAGTTAAATGAGACACTACAGTACCTACAGAATATCTCGTATATTGCGACCATTTCCTGATAACTCCATCCCAGACTGGTGGCGGCGGCGCTGGATTGTATCTTTTCTTGTACAATTCCCACCACGCTTCAACTGACCTTCCAGTAATATCTTGGAACATACCTGGATGGCTACCGAATTTACCTGCTTCGTTTTGAATATCATTTACTAAATTAGGATACCCAGAATTTGCGATGTATTCAAGGAACAACGCAGTAGTACTGTACCCAGCATCCCATTTAGTAAATCTTCGCGGAGCGTTTGAGTAATTACGAGCACCTGAAGTTGCCTTAGCATACAATCCAGAGACATATGAAGCGTGTCCCTCGATCAATCCCATATTAATACTTTTAAAATTCGGTCTATGTACCCCGTAAGACCATCCAAATTGATATGTATGTGCCATTTCGTGAGCAAATATCTCAAGCATACCATTCCAGTCTGCGCTTGAAAATGCGTACTGATTTACAAAAATAGTATAATCTCTCTGTACAGAAGTACTTGAAATAGGTACCCACATACCTGATAAATGGTCATTTTTAATTTTGATAGTCAGTGTATTTGTCCCAAATCTAAATACATCATCTGCTTGGGCTCCTCCTGGGTACATAATACTTGACACCTGTACTGCCAATTTTTTAAAGTTTGCGTAGTTATTTGATTCAAAATAATCCTTTATTTTTTCCACACGAGGACTGTCATCGGATTCCGTCAAATCCAATGAATAACTTACATTATCCCTGAAGTGAATTTCGGATAGTTCAAATGCTGGTACTGGTTGCCCTGGTTGGTCCCAGTAAATAACCTCAATATAACTTTTTGATCTATGGGATTTGATACAATTTAGAGTAGCCCCACGATAACTGACTGTATTTCCAACGTTGTACTCGGCGGATTGCTTCCAGTTAGTAGCACCACCGCCACCACCGCCAGACCAATATTGTGCTTCAAAGTTAAATTTAGATGTATGCGAGGAAGTACAAGTATATCTAACAGTTAAATGAGACACTACATCACCTACAGAATACCTCGTATATTGCGACCATTTCCTGATATCGTTCGGTGGCGGTACTGTAGTAGGAGGTGGTCTAGGAGAACCCCCGCCAGTCCAAAAAGCCCCGTTGTATTTCAGTCCAGATGTAAAAGAAATCATAGCATATCTTGTTATACCTTGGTAGATTGCTCCTTGACCCTTGGGATAAATCGTAAATGGTGTCCAGTTTCTAATAGGTCTTAGTTCAAGTTCAACCTCTTCTATTTCTGGCTCAAGTGATTCCCATTTTTCTGGAATTTCAGCAGGAGGTACAGCGTCTGCTGGATGTGCGAGAATACATATATAGTTCTTGTTTAGATGCGACACAGTTTGATTTATATTATAATCTTCGGTTGGGTTCCATTCACTGTATGACATCTTATATTAATACAAATAATATTATTGTCATTTAATATAATGGAAGAAGAAGAAACCCGAGAAATAATCCAAGAACAAAAAATAGAAGATGAATATATTGAAAAACAGGAGGAAATAACAGAGATTGCCGAGGATATTGAGAAATTAGTCGAACCTGAACCCGAACTTGAAAGCGAAGTTGAGGACGAAAGCGAAAGTGAGGACGAAAGCGAAAGTGAGGACGAAAGTGAAGAACCAGCCGAAGTAGGTACTTCCAAAGGTACTTCCAAAGGTACTTCCAAATTCAAAGTACCTAAATTCAAAGTACCTAAATTCAAAGTACCTAAATTCAAGACGCCAAAAGTAGTTGGAAATGTAGCTGGAGGTATTTACAAGGCTACAAAGAAATCTGGGAAAGCACTTACTACTGAATTGTCCAGAGAATTGAACGAGATAAAGAAAGCACGAAATAAGGCTAATGGAAAAGGTAGAAGTGCTGGTATAAAAATAGGTATGTGGTTGGTGTTTGGCTACACTATGATGGTCCTGTATCAAAAAACTCCCTTATATAGTACTCTTTTGAAGTTTGTTGAGGAAATCTAACTAAATATATCGTTTATTCTGTTGATTAGGAAAAATATACCGACATATGCTGGTATCATCATAATAATAACTATACCAACATTGGCATACTCTTTTATCACATCTAATACGTAATCAAGCACATCAATAATACTATCGATTATACCATTGACTGACGGCAATGCCAAGGCTACTTCTTTACCAAGATTGGACAAAAAAGTAATACCTCCATAAATTAAATCTATTATATTGTTTATAATAAAGAACGCGAAATCTAAAAGCGCTGGTATGTTTCTAAGTAAGTCAATTAATAACAACAGTAGTTCCAGGAATATGGGGAAAATCTGTAATAAAATATCCCAAAACTCTCCAAAAAACCCTCCTGCTCCCTCAAAAAAATCTGCTACATCACCTGTGAAAAAGTCTGGTATTGTATCGGTAAAAAAGTCTCCTATATCGTTAAAGAATGACATATCTAATTGTAGCGTCTAATTTAAATAAATTAAAATTAAAATTAAAAGTATAGGTATGAGCAATACTGATAAAACATATTCATTACTTAAAGCAAATTTATTCCTCACTGTGTTGTTTTTGTCTCTTGATAAAAATGAAGAGGATGACCTGCTATATATCAAAATTTTACTTGGCGCTGGAGCATTCTTAGGCGTATATGATTATCTATTTACTGGTGGCATTCCAGGAGGTGGAGGCGGTGGTGGAGGCGGTGGTGGAGGTGGAGGTGGAGGTGGTCCTACTATCCCAATACCGCCTGTAGCACCAAATACTACTTGGAAACCTAACACACAATACAACGTCGGCGACAAAATCACTTACAATAACGTGGAATGGGAATGTATTACAAGTCATCGTAGTAGTACTGTGTTTGTATTTGATACAAGGTATTGGAGAAAACCTGGACCTACTATCCCAATTCCACCTGTAGCGCCAAATACTACTTGGAAACCTAATACAATGTACAGCGTAGGCGACAAAATCACTTACAATAATGTAGGATGGGAATGTATCACAAGTCATCGTAGTAGTACCGTGTTTGTATTTGATACAAGGTATTGGAGAAAACCTGGACCTACTATCCCAACCCCGCCCGTATCACCAGGCACCAATTGGAAGCCTAATACAATGTACAGCGTAGGGGACCGTATTACCTATAATAATGTAGGATGGGAGTGTGTTATAAGTCATCGTAGTAGTACCGTGTTTGTATTTGATACAAGGTATTGGAGAAAACCTGGTGGTTCTGGTTCAGGTACTCCTCCAAATATCATTCCACCACCTATTGATAGTATCAATTGGAGACCTAATACACGATATAATCTGGGTGCTGAGGTATCTCTAAATGGAAATTTCTTTTTATGTATTTTACCTCATACTTCAGGTACTAATTTTGATATGAGTAAATGGACGCCTTCTGGTAGCCCTGGTGTGCCTGGAAATCCTCCAGTTGCTGGGGACTTGTATTGGCAAAGATATACTGATTACAATAGAGGACACGTGATTAAATATAATGATGTCTCTTATACAGCGATAAGAGATCATAATTCTGGTGCCAAATTCAATATAACTAATTGGATACCGCCTACTGGAAATCCACCTATCAGTCCTCCTACAGACAGACCTCCTCCACCTCCTAGACCACCACCGCCAAATCCTCCATTCAGTCCTCCTACAGACAGACCTCCACCTCCAAAACCGATTAGTGGGTCAGGTGGATGGTTGCAATTTACAAGATACGCTGCGAATGAAATTGTATCTTGGGGTGGTAAAAGAAGATACGCGAAGGTTGCTTTTACTTCTGGACTTACATTCAATGAAAATAATTGGATAGATGTACCTGGTGCTGGTAATCCACCTATCAGTCCTCCTACAGACAGACCTCCACCTCCAAAACCGATTAGTGGGTCAGGTGGATGGTTGCAATTTACAAGATACGCCGCGAATGAAATTGTATCTTGGGGTGGTAAAAGAAGATACGCGAAGGTTGCCTTTACTTCTGGACTTACATTCAATGAAAATAATTGGATAGATGTACCTGGTGCTGGTAGTACTAACTGGCAGCGTAATAAACAATATTCCACTGGAGATACAGTCAGTTATCGTGGGGCTACTCTAAATTGTACCAGGACCCATAATTCAAATAATTTCCTTGAAATTATTTTCTGGGAACAACCAGGACAGCCAGTACCAGCGTTTGAACTATCCGAAATTCACTTACGAGACAAGGTCAGGTATTCTATAGATACATCCACTTCAAGTAATAACGACGATGCTAAAAGAATAGTCAATTATTTTGGATCAAATAACTTTGCGAACTTTAAAAAAATGGCAGTACAAATATCAAGTATTATGTACCCAGGTGGTGCTCAGACAAATGACGTATTTAGATTTGGTACAGAAGCACTATCCATCAAAGTTGGACCGATTGATGGCGCGATTGGTAGAGTAAGACATAGTTCTACGCCAGTACAAAAACACTTTGTCATTCAATTGAGAGATAAGACAGGTGGTGCAAATGATAAGGGTATTATCTGGCCAGGAAACATAAGGGTATTTGCTCACGAAATGGCACATACGTTTCAATTTCTCTGGCCTTATGGTTCTTTCAATTCTAATATGCCACCAGCAGAAAGACATTCGCGTAATTTCTCAGAACATTACGGAGGAACTGCTGAAGGGTTTGCTGATGTAATCTCTAATAGATGGCTCATAGATACTGGGTTATCGGTCAAAGGACACGCGGATCATAATAAGAAATTCGTGAAATGGTCTGCTGGATACGAGGATACTGCTTTGTTTTTTGAATTTGTTATGGGTTCTGGACATCCTTACTTGGTGAATGATATACAGAATTGGACTGGTACCCGTGGGTACTACAAAGGGGCTGACCCTTTTAAAAGCGCGACTGGAAGGTCAGTTGATGACTGGTGGGAAATGTACAAGAGAAAATATGCTTAGGTGTATCTTGTCTCAATCCCAGTCGTGTGATTTCTAAATATTTGAATAATAACTTCTTTATCTGTAATATTTTCCCATACTATTTTAGACAAATCCAAATCTAACTGTATGTTTCTAGAACTAATTCCAGAAAGTCGTTTGTTGTCATATATCAATGGAAACCTGTAAAGGGATAAATTTCCTTGAGTTTGAGATGGGTTAGTTATATTCATTATAATATACAACGATTAATTAAATTAAAATTAAATTAATCTACAGAGTTATATGAATACTGTAGCAGAAACTGTAGCATCACCTGTACCAGCGAAATTCAAGGTCCAAAAGAGAACTCCTACAGAAAGACAACTTGAGGCTCTTGAGAAGGCAAGACTGGCTAAACAGAAAAAGGGAATTATTACAGAACTACGAGCAGAACAAAGTCCTTTTTTAGTTCCCAGTCCCTATTTAGTAGGGACGATTTTGCTTGGGTTGGGAGGGTTAGCGGCGTACTCTTGGCTGAAGCCGGTCGAGAACTCGTCGGGTTTGGCGAAGGTCTCTCGACAAATGGAACCAATAGAACTGGAACCGATACCGACCCCAGACCCGAGCCCGAACCCGAAACCGAGAGAGGACAAAAAGACCCAGGATTTCTTCAACGGGTCAATGAAAATTTAAATGAACTGATATTTATTTCAATGAAGATTTCACTACTGGCTACTCCGTTGTTATTTAATATTTATCAAGTAAAACTGATACTTTTTCAATGACCACATTAATTTAAAATTTTATTACTATCCTTATAATATGAATAGTAATAAGATAATAACCGAGACGAAAAGAATTATTCTTGATTCCTATTACAGATACAGTGGAACAAACAACAACCCCAGGTTTATTTTTCCTAGTTCAGGGGTAAAAGGCAAGGTTGCGTATATCAATAGTATTTCAATTCCACATACTTTTTACAATATTTCATTCGGTAGTTCTTTAGTTTGGACAGATGCTTCTTCCAGTGTCCACGCTGTAAATATTCCAGTAGGGGATTATTCCATAAACGAACTACTAACTGAAATCCAAACACAAATGAACGCAGACACAACTGATAATAATACTTATTCCGTTTCTTTAAATCAAATTACTAACAAAGTCGTCATCAGCAGCACTGGAGGTAATTTTATTTTAAATGCCGACACATCCCCAAGACCAGGCGACTTGAGAGATATACTCGGGTTTAGAACAAGTGAAGAAACCGATCAAGATTTCCTCGGTGATAAACCTCGTTTCGTTAGTAGTTTGTCAGGTGCCAGTACTTACACAGCAATTGATACTTTTTTTATCGGTAAAAGAAATTTATATATTGGAAGCAATCTCCTCAGTAATGTAAGAGGATACAATAGTGTTGTTTTAGATACTGGTAATTTAGGTAATGGTGCTGGACCAATATTACAACGAAAAGATATATTTACTTATATTCCTTTAAATACTTACTTTGGAGAAACTATTAATTGGAACGCAGGTAATGAAGCAGTTAAGTTAGCACTAAGTAATAACATAACAGATTTAGAGTTTGCCATTTATGACGAGTACTTTAGAGAGGTTGATTTAAATGGTCGCAGTTGGACTATTGAATTGGTCTTTCAAGGTTGATATCTCAATTAATTGAGATACTGGAATAAATACATAATCTTTCTGTACGTCAGTGTAATCAGTTCTTGGGTTTCTTACATATTTACGTTTAGTATATTTGAAATCTTTATCGTATTTAACGTAATATACTCCGTCTTTAAATGAAAATATTAGAATTAATTGTTTTTCCTGATTGTCTGCGTATAATAATTTATTGTAGCCAATTATAGTAGTATCATATGAATATCTATAACAATTGCGGGTTTTTAATTCATATATATATTTACTGGAAATATAATCAATTACGTGGCTTGGTGGTGTCATTTTTACATCAGCGTCAAATGATTTAATTAAATTAAATATTTTAACTTCATTTTTAAGGCCAATGTTGTAATCTTTCTTGAAAGTATTCATTTATAACATAGGAATAGAAAAAAAAACTAAATTAATTCAAATTAATTTTATATTACTGTAATATAATGAATTTCACTGAAGAACAAGGCCAGAGTATTCCTACAGTAGATATTTCTGCGGTTTCCCCAAAGAAGAAAAGAGGAAGACCTAAAAAAACAACAGCAAGTACAGCGAAACCAGCGGGATGGTTTTCAAGCGAGCCAAGTACTTCTACCGACGACCCATTAACTAAACTTGTAAGTGAAAAGGAAAAGTTAAAGAATGAACTACTTAGACTATCGGATCACAATCCTGATGTAATTACGAAGCCAGTGAATGATAAACTCGCAAGACTTGTTGAGGATATGTCCATTGAAGAATTACGAGAACGAGTTAGATTTGGAAAACGAAACCAGGCAAGTAAAATGGACGGTTCAGTTGCTGCTCAAACTATTACAATTGCTAATCAACTCACTGGAAGATTTCTTGGATGTCTTGAAGAATTAAATGAAACCTCTGTAAAGGATAAACTACTTAATGAATGCGTTAAAGATTATATGTGTTTAAATATACTTGATTATATTCCCAACGAACTTAAAATAGGTGGATTATATGGTTCTCACGTTGCTAATGCTTATTATACTTCACAAAAAAAACAAGCAGCACCTATTACAAATGAGGCACGTGAGAAAATTAAACAAGCACTTGCCGACCCTAACCTCAAACTTAAAATGGAGGAATTAAAATCAAAATTAAATAACTTCCAATAATATATGGCACCAGACCCAACAACTGATGAAATTCTTGAAACTAGACCACAGAATGAACTTAGATTGAAATTACCATTTGTTATTTATCTCTCAGCCCCGAGAGGTAGTGGAAAAACTCATTTACTTTTGAATTTACTAATATCGGATTTCTTTTACAACGACTTATTTGATAAGATATACTTTATATGTCCTAGTTTCTTTCAAGACCCTAAATATGGCATTCTTGATTTGCCAAGCAGTCAAGTGCTCACTGAATACAGCGAAAAGAAAATAGAAGCAATCATTAAATCTAAAAAAGAGGATGATGAATATCTATTTGTATTTGATGACTGTATTACCCAGGCCAGTTTCAAATCTAATACAAACGACCAAGTACTAAATACTATTGCTGTAAATGGTCGTCATATGGGAGTAAGTATGATAATAGCAAGTCAAAAGACTTCAGGTAGTAGTTCATTTATCCGTAGTCAGGCTGATGGAGTATATATATGGAAACCTCGTAGTCGTAATGAGATTGAAGCGATATACGAAGACAATAGTATCGGGACTTTGACAAAGAAAGAGTTCATTGATTTGTTAGATTACTGTACGAATGAAAAATATTCTCATATGTTCATCAACTATCAAAATGGGGAAGTCTATAAAAATAACAACAAAATCAAAATCAATTCGGCTGAGAAATTTGTGAAATTAAAATGAACGGTTTTTTACGAGGCCTTCGTGTGGAATTTAAT
>Ga0136555_1000398_pt1 | contig 17615 bp, 16 predicted proteins | sample AntRauTorckE5432_FD_104927 | JGI IMG/M metagenome (GOLD analysis project Ga0136555, IMG submission 104927) | Saline lake microbial communities from Rauer Islands, Antarctica - Metagenome Torckler E5 #432 | ecosystem: Environmental > Aquatic > Non-marine Saline and Alkaline > Saline | place...
ACTACATTAGAATTAGTAGGGACTACATTAGAATTAGTAGGGACTACATTAGAATTAGTAGGGACTACATTAGAATTAGTAGGGACTACATTAGAATTAGTAGGGACTACATTAGAATTAGTATTAGTAGGGACTACATTAGAATTAGTAGGGACTACATTAGAATTAGTAGGGACTACATTAGAATTAGTAGGGACTACATTAGAATTAGTAGGGACTACATCAGAATTAGTAGGGGGTACATCAGGTTTTGTAGGGACTACATTAGAAGTTGTAGGGACTACATCAGAAGTTGTATTAGTAGGGGGTACCTCGGGTTTTGTAGGGACTACATTAGATATATTCGGTAAAATATCTTCATTCACTTCAACATTTACAGTGACTTGTTCATCAGGTTTGACAAATTTACGTGCTGTAATTTTAGGTTTATCACCATCACTAGGTTCTATGATTATAGTGATAGGTTCAGAATGAGGAACATTATGTAATAAAATTCCAGATTTGGCTGGAGACACGGGTGATTTATACGAATTACGAATAGGAGAGTGAGGACCGGGGTATGTGGAATGATTAGATTCATCACTATCATGAGAATGTTGGAAGGAAGGAACAGGTTCTTCTTTTGATCCAAATTCACGACTACGACGATCTCTGTGTCTTCTTCTACGTCTAGGAATAGGACTACGAGAAGGACTACGATGACTATCTCTATGACGACGTCTACGACGGTTTGAACTAGAACTATGTGGTGGTCTTTCCATCTCTATATCTAGGTCTCTATGTTCTGGAGATCTCTCATTATTTTGAGCAGTATCTAATTTTTTTGTGATTCCTTTTCCTGTATTAAAACATTTTGCAGTTGACCCAATACTATGATAATGGAATGGACTTTTGTATCCTTGCGGAGCGTTTGGACAATATTCGTACACAATAGATTGTAATATATAGTTTTTATCTCCACAATATGTATCAGAAGAATGATACAATTCACGCATAAGTTTTTTCCTGTCTGCAGTTGGATTTCCGGGAGCATAAGGTGATTCATGTAAAATATCAATAATAGCATTCTCTAATTTTTCTTGATTATTAGATCCACCCCATTCTACATCATGGTATGCACATTCTAATAAAAAAGAACGATCGGAACCTATATCGTGATACACTTTATTATTATCATCTACAGCACTGATGCTCATAATTTTTTAATATTACATCATAAAAAAAAAGAATATTGAAATTTATTAATGTAACGAAACATTTAAAGAAAATTAATTCGAGAATTAAAAATGGTGGGAGTATTATTACACCCAAATGTTTTGGACTCTTCAATCACTGTATATACATCAGGACCATCAGGACCATCATACGCTTCATCCACTTCATACACAATTGTAACTAACTCACCAGCATTTTCCTCAACCTTTTGCTGTTTTTTCTTTGACCACATCTTTTTAACTATTTTCCACCCACCTCCAAGAGTCAAAGACCATACCGCTTTAATGAGAGAGAAAATAAAGGTTAGAAAATTGTTACCCACATGCCTCAACACACCTACTTTTTCGAACCAAATGGCCAGAGTCTCTTGGGTGGATTTAAACCCTTGGTCCACGGGTAATTGCTTTAACATTTGTTGAAAGAACGAATTCAACACCACATTATTTAAAAGTCCCACCGAGGCATACGCAAAAGCCGTGTTAAATTTTTTCACTTCGGTGGGATTTGGAATGTTGACTTGTTCAGTTCTTCCTGGAAGGACCCAGTTGTACCACGTATCTCCGTATCCTTTCTTTATCCGTTTCACAGTTTTAGTGTAGGACTTGGGATCGGAGGCCACATCTACCATTTTGGAAAAGGCGATGGCTGTGGCGGAGGTGGCAACAAATTTTACGGGTCTGCTGGTGATGGACCAAATAATTAGCGTAAAGAAAAATGCAGTGATGCGATTTTTCCACGACACACGCTTGTAGGCCTTTATTCTAAAATCACTGGTGGTGTCGTCCTCCACTTGTGCGTATCGAAGAATGGCGTAAAAGTAAGTGTTCCAAATGATATTCATACTTTTACGATCATTTTTATCAATGTAATACTCAAAATTTTCTTCAAGTTCGTTATAATCTAAAATCCAATCATAATTTGTTCGAAAAATATCAAACATAGATTTTCGGTGTTCATTGTGGAATCGCTCTAGTTTGTTAGAAATGATAGTAAACACATGATAGATAAGCACAGGTGTTCTGTCTTGTTTTCTTTCGGAAGGACAGGTATACAAACAAACAAAATTTTCTAACCCATGAGTGAAAATTTTATATTCGCTAATTTTTTCATCTTTTTCAACTTCTTCGTCATCATCCTCTAAACTTGAAAAAAATTTAAAATTATTTATAGGGATTTTTTCGTTTGTAGATGTTATAACCATTAAATTAAGATTTTTTTTAAAATTCGATGGGTTTTTTAGTTTCTCTAATTCATCATGAGTTATACTTTGGGCTTGCAAACATTGACTTGTTGCCGCTGGAGGTGATAATACATCAACATCCTCCATCTTTTGTTCCATTGTTTTATTATTATATGATATTTTTTTTATTCCTCAAAAATTGTCGGGGTTTTAATTATTTTCCTCTTTCTTAACCAAAGTATGATTGGAACACTGCTAGGTGCTCTAGTTTTTGGAGTCCTCTTTCCTCTTGGTACGTGGTCGCATTACAAAAAATCTCAAACTGTGCTTAACCCTGTTCACGTATATCACATTATTCTTGCCACAAAAACGTCAGATGGTCATGGTAATTTATTAGGTAAAGTTTCCAGCACCTTTGAGGAAATGGAAAGTGTGTGTTCTCAGTGGATCCACCTGACGAAAAATCCCATCTTTCAAAAACATGTGTGTGGTGCCTCTTCTCACAACACTCTGCTAATTTACAACGTGGATGAAGACTATGTTTTGTTGGAGTATGTGTTTGATTGTCGGAAATAAATTCATTTATGTAAAAAATGCGATCATTTTCGTGTTTGGGTCAATTAATTTGTTACAAGTATGGCGATTTGTGGGAGATGAAATTGTTGCTATTAATTGATCCACCTTTTTCAATTCAGTGTTAAAACTTTGTGTGCGATGCATAACATATCCACCCAGATCATCACCATTTTTCCGACAAGTTTCTAAAATTGTGCGATAATGAAATATGAAACAATAATAGAAATTAATCAATTGAATGTGTAGCGTATATTGATTAATTTGCCATCCTTGTTGGAAAACCTTGAGTAAATCAACGCCTCTATCATATAATTGTTCAATATTATCACCTTCCATATCTTTAAATGTTTTACATCCATAATATTGTTTTACATAGTCGTACTTGTCATTGATAGTTACATTTTTTAATGTATGTAACATATAGTTAGTGTAATATAGATAATCCTGTTCGTTATTGTAATGATTTTGTCCATAAAATTTATGAGGTATTATCTGGAAGGGATATGTTCCCAATTTTCGATCATTTTTCCCCATAATATCATTGTAGATCAGATTAATATTTTCAATAATATTTCCACCTCCAGTTTTCCATGTTTCATAATTAAGCACCAGAACATTGTGTACCCAGAGCAATATTATCATTAAATCAGAAATAATACGAAAAGCAGTTTTACATTGATCATCATTGTACATAAGTTTGTCAATTTTAATTGTATCACCCATAGCATAATTTTTGGCAGTTTGTACCCATTGTGTAAAATATCCAGTGTCTGTGGGTTGTTTATGTTTAATTAGGATAAGTGTTTTCAAATCATTTTGATACTTTTCTTTAAAACCAGTTATTAACTCTTTAAATTTATCTAAAAATGTAACCATATCATTATATTTTATAGATTCTTCTAAAGTAGCGTTTGTAGTATCCACCACCTCATCTATTTTTTCTTCCATATCTTGGGGTAGAATGGATTTGGTATCGTCTTGGGAACCGGGCCGAGGAGACCGATCCGATATATCTGGTATTCCTTCTATATTGGCTATTGGTTGAGCAGGGTTCATAGTCATAAGACTACTTTGGAGTTCCATTGCCACATTATCTTGCACCTTGGGGCTTTCTTTTCTCGATAATTTTTTAACAACCTGAGCAGGGCTCATGTTTACACGTTGACGATAGTTGAAATCAACAAAAGGGTTTTTCCCTCTAGCAATGGTTTTTACATCCTCCCACAGGATAACTCTGTATAAAAAGGCCATGAGAACAGTCATTACCAACGAAACCTTGCCTCCGCTCACAATCTTTTTCAACAAGGATTTTTGTTGTTTGGGAGGAATAGCCTGAGCAATCACCACCCTTTTGGCCTCATCGAGTTGGGTGTTCTTCATAGCCCTCGACACCAATGAAGTGAGACCCGAAGCCGCCTTCAGGGCCTTCCACATCATATTTCTAGACTTGAACCCCACCAAACTTACTCCTGTGAGTAGAGCAAAGTTGCGGAGGTCTTTTTCGCTAACCCATGCAGGGAGGGTTTTTTCTTTGAGCGTGCGGAAGATTTTTTGAAAGCGGTTGGGTGTATCTCTAATTTGAGATACTTGAAATGGAGATTTTTTAAACTTTTTCTGTGACATGTATTTATGTATTTATTGTAGGACAAGATTTTTTATTCACAGTTTTAAAAACTAGTGTACTGAGGTTCTCCGTACCGGGCTTTAATGGCACAATACGTATCCGACAAATTATCAATCCTCTTCGTGTAGGGACTCGAGTCAGGATACTTGGTAGCATTAAGATACTGCACAAAAAGTTGGCGGGCGTGTGGTCTGCTGTAAGGTTCTGGTTTCCAAATGGCACCACTCACCAGGCTCCGTTCGTAAATCTCAGGACGCTGATCCGCAACCCACAATCTGCTGTCTCGAGGTGCCACATCACAACCTTGCACCACACCGTTTGTAGCCGCATCCCAACTCATAAACGTTTCCCCGCACCCTGCGTACTGAGGTTTAAAGTTAACCCACGTCCTGCAGGGTTTGGCTTTGGTGCAACACCTGGGTTTTAGGCGCTGTATTTCGGGACCTTGTTTGTGGGCTTGCACCAGTTCTGATTTCATGGCCATACCCAAGGAAACTGGCAAGGCTGACCCTGGAACTGCATTTTTGTAATCCATAGGTTCGTAGGGAGATCTTCCATCGTTTGAGTATTTTTCCTGGAATGAGTAATACTGAGTCATGTAGGTTTATTGTAGACTAGAATAATTTTCTTCGATTGAGTTATTTATTGTATTTATCGTGACATACTTTGGGCCATGTTCTGGGCCATGTTTGAATTAAAAATTTGATTTAAAATTTCAGTGAATTGAGATTGATCTCCTCCCATGCCTGGTGCTCCCATCTCACCCAACACTCTGGGAATGTCGTGAATGCCGGTAATTTTCATGCTACTCGCCAACCCAGTGAGATTCGATACGAACTCCTCAAGGTCATTTTTATCTAGACGCCCCATGATATCTTCTCCAATGTTTTTCACGTCACCTATGTTCATGGTTTCCAAATCCATTTTCATCTCCCCCGATTTAAATTTTCCGAGCATGTCTTGGGCTGCATCGTAGATTTGACCCAGCATGTTACTTGGGATGGCATTGTACAGGCGAGAATGTTTGTTGAGACCTTTCATGTAAACCCAGAGCACGCTCTTGTGTTCTTCCGTGAACCCAGGATCAATCCACTTTTCAGGCATGGACATTTCGCCAAAGTATGGCAAGGGTTGAACCCAGAGAGTGGGGTCTTCCTTGTCGGCCAGTTCGTAGTGGGGATATATGGCACGGTGCCAATCTCTAATCAATTTATCACAATTTTTCTCCTCACACCACTGTTTTTCGGTACATTTTACGTTTTTCTTAAAGTACGTTAACAGATATGTGGTGTTTTCGCATTCGGGAAAAACGTCTGAAATGGCTTCCAAACATTCTTCGAAAAGAGCGCAAAATTTGTTGCGTGTTTCGGCGTTGGCCAGCATATTTTCTACGTTTGGACGTGGGGGAAGGGTGGGTGTTGGACTAGACATTTTTACTATTTTAAGGTATCTCATGATTAAATAAATATTTGTGTGAACGAATAATAAATTTTTATTTATTTTTTACAAATCTCGTTCTGTGCCGTACAAACCCTTGTACGTAGGAAAACGCAAGGATAAATTTCCCGTGTCTGGATCCACAGTTTCTTCAAAATATTGAACTGCAATCATCTGGCCCTTGATCAAATCAGGATCATCATAAAATTTTTGACGTTCCGAAAGTTTAAAACCAGAACCCACATTAACCTTGTATCCCTTATGTTCAATCACTACCGAAACCATGGTATCGATGGTAACCTCTAATTTAGAATCAGGATCGATCGCCCTCCAAGGTCCCATTTCCACGTCCAACACCTTGTATTCTTCCGTCTGAAAAGTTTTATATTTCAGAATGTCGTTGGAGCGTTTACCCTTGTAGGGTGCATCCCTGCGCAACATTAACCCTTCCCATCCCTCCGAAACCGCCTTTTCAGATTGAGAGACCAAATCATCCATGGTGGTATACAATGTTTGGGATACAAGCGTTACTGCATCCTTGTGAGGAAACCCAGACATTAACGTGTTCCACCTGGCATTTCTTTCTGATAGAGTGAGGGAAGATTCTTTCGCATCAAACTCTTCCACAGTGAGAAGATCAAAAACATAGTATCGAAATTTTTCCATCACCACAGATTTTCGTTTAATTTGAGAGACAGATTCGCGAAAGTTTTCGCTCCCATCTTCATCCAGCACACAAATCTCACCGTCCAACACCCACCCTGAAGGGAGATGAAGTGTCAGCATGTCTTCTAAACGCTGGAGAGCAGGAAAATGATTTCCCTTTCGACTGTAACATTTGGTACCACTATTAGTTCTTTTGGCGATTACGCGTACCCCGTCAAACTTGCGAGAGATGAACCACTTGTCTTCTTCGTGTTTTTCAAAATATTTTTGTTTCTTGTGAAAATCTTCTGCTAAAGCCACTTCAAATTGAGGGATCAAGTTGGGAAAAGCAGAATTGATTTGTTTCACACCCAAGCGTGTTTGTAGGTTTTTTTCCACCACCTTGTAAATCATGTCAGCGTGTTTGGGGTACAGGTCAATCAGGTGCAGCACAGCATCCTTGGCTTCGTCTCCTGAATATTCTCTAGAGAACAGTTTTTCCACCAGTTCAGTGAGATCCGTGGTAAAGGTAGACACGCTCTTTCCTTGATTGGTTTTACGTTTCTTGGCTGCAGTAGCAGAGACTTTTTTACTCGAGCGTTTTTTACCATAGGCTTCAATCTTTTTTTGACTCACGCCTGTGGTTTGTAGGGGATCCATTAACAATTTCAAAAAAGGTTGAAGATCAGGAAACTTTTTCAAATGATCGATTTTATCATTGGTAGCGTTGGTACTGTTTACGATAGAAACCATCTCTTCCAAGCGAGACAACAGAGTAGGAGTTGACATTTTAGTTTCAGACATTTTGATGGTTGGGATTGTGGTAGGTGGATATTCAAGTAGACAGGTTTACTTAAAGAATATTAACCTTACTACATAGTATGGTAGTAGTACATCGCTCAAGAAAAAAAATATTTTAAAATGTTTTAAGGATTTTCTGACGTAATCCAGTCAACTCCAGCATCACAATCACTAAAAATACCTACCACACTTACAGGAGGTTTCAAGTAGAAGAGAAATTTCAACAAGGCTTTGGCCACAGGATGAGGAACAATGATGGATGTACGTACCATCCACTGTGCAGTGTTCTCTTCATTATCCATCATGTGTCGTGCCTGTCTCATGACGTACTTTAACTCCATACCACTAACAAGTGTGGCATCAAAAACAAGTTTGAAAGGGGTCTGGTATGTAAATAACATGTCAACGTGAGAGAGGTAGTCTTCAAAATCCTCCATGTTGCGAGGTTGAGATTGAAACTGTATGATCCACACAGGAAACTGAGAGACAGAATTGGGGGTTTGCTCAAGTTTACTCAAGGTACAGAAAGGCATATTTTATTTTTTATTCTGTTTTTTAACTATTTTATGGCTGAACCCGAGGTTGTGGTTGAGGTTTTTTACAACATCCGAAACAATTATCGCAAAGAGAATGGATACAACGCGTAGTCACATTAATCATACAATTTAAAAGAAAATACACAATGCCTAAACCCCATGGTGCTACCGTCCACCACATCAGTTCGGGATTGTCAGAATTGTCATAACAGTCTTCCTTGACGATACTTCGAATACCCAAAGCCAATAAAACAGTCAGTGGGGTGCCTACCATAAAGACACCACATACTGCCACTACTTTGACCCAAGTACAGTAAGACCCATCACGTTCGAGTGTAATCCCCATACTACTACTACTACCATCACAGATGATGGCCATAGTAATCGCCACATTTCCAAGTAAATGTATTATTCCCAATACCACAGCAGCAAGTCCGGCCTTGAAAAGATCAGGACAAGTCCCATCCAAGGTTCCCGAATCACTAAAGGATAGAAAAACAGCCCCCACGACAAATTACATGCCTTGGAAAATCATGAGAGCAATCCATTTTTTCTCTGTTATCTTGTTAGGCATCAGAGTAGAAATAAGGTTATCCATTGGTAAGAAAAAAAATGGAAGGATTTGAAATAATGATACCTTGACCCTTGTGTAATGAATAACTACACTAAAGTATGTTTACATTTACTACGTTTATTGTGTCTGATTAATTTTCAAGTAAAGGATAAAGATTAAAAAAAAAAATGTCTGTTGAATATGTTACGTTAGTAGAGTTTCGCCACCATCTTGAACAATTTTTATCGAATCCGCCAACCACTGTCAGACTGAATTCCAATCCAGATTCGTCACCTTCTACTCCTCTTACAATCAAGTACATTCGTGTCTGGTTCGGAGTGGAGGGTGAAAGGTTGTTTTACATCTACTCTGTAAAAAATCGCCAGTGGATGGATGAACGTCCTTCTCATTCAAGTTTGGTGACTCCTTTTCAACTCTCTCACCACATTGTATCCACTCAAAAAGAAAAAAACACATCATCTCTATCCATGGATGTAGAGTTTGAAACTGACCTATTGGATCCTGAAGTTTCTCTGTCTCAACCTTTAGCGGTATTGGATCCTCCTCCCTCCATTCCCTTCCCACACCTCCAGTGGAACGAGGATTATTTTCAACATCTCCATACCTCATCTTCAATCTGTGTCAAAGAATTTTCTCACTGAGATAATTAGATTCTGCCTCCCCCCGCGTTCGTTGAGGTGGGTGTGGAATTTCAACGCACACAATAGTTCGTTCACAAAACCTTTTGAAAAGATTCTCGAGTATAAAAATAAAAGATGTCACGCTCTTCGGATTCTTCTTACTATACAACCGTGGGAAGTATGGGTCAACCTCAAAACATGAATTTTACAGAATTTAGTAATAATAACGATGATCCTGAAAATTCTGTAGGTATAACACCAGAATACAACCAGCATGCACAGATCCAGTACGACGAGAATCAACACGGTCACGTACACAGAGATCAATACAGAGATCAACCTCACCCCACACATGAAATATACGAAGTACCTGTTCACCAGTACCAACCGTCCTCCAACTCGGATCCCAATGAAACCCCTCTGCAGACCAATCACTTTCGTCCCCAGTTGAGGGAAAATATGGTCTCATCCTCTCCTGGATCCTCTTCTGGGTGGAAGATGGAGTACACTGTGGGTATCATAGTGGCAGTGGTAGTTGTATTTATTTTGGGTGTGTGGTTGTGGAAAAGATCTTCCAATCAAGGTGGTGGTGGCGGCAGCAGCAGCGACGACTTTTCCGAAATGGATAAGAATACCTCAGAGGCCATATTTGGTTCTGGAGCCTTGAGTGATTTAGAATTTTTGTAAGAATTTTTTTATTGATTGAACAGAAAATCCCATCCGTCATGAAACTTTTTTCCTCTGGTAGAATAAAAAACATGTCTATTTGTGCAGACTTCAAACCTCAATGTCGCGTTGACTTGCCTCGTATTTCCACTCCTGGTCACCCCGGAGGAGAATGTGCTCTTGTGCCTGGAAAAATTGGAGATATAGGAAGTAAAAAATACGTAACTCCTTACAACGTCATTTATCACGAACCCGGAACCATCATCAGAAACTGGAATCACCGAGGACTTCGTCTTCCTCAAAAACAGGCTTATTTGGCTCCTGAGTTTTACAATTCGGGGTGCAGCACTCTGTACGGATCCAGTAAATTCGATAACGGGCCAAATTCTGCTACGAGCAACAGCGCATCCACCAATGCCATGTATGATACTATGTTTTCTTCCATGCCTTACAACGAAGGTAACAACGTTTCGTGTGCTTGTGGTTCTTGTGGAACTTGTAAAGGATACAACAGTTCGGCAGGGTGGATGGTGGAAAAGAATGGAAAATTGGCGTGGGAAAATCAGGCTTTGGCTCAACAACAAGCCTACCAACAATCTTGTCAACAGGTACAGAAATAAATAAATACATACATTAATACATATCTTGTTTTGTTTTCATAAGTGTGTCGTAGAAAAAAATATCTAGATAACTTTAAAAGACTCTTTGTCTCACTCACTATAAAATGTCTTATTACAGGAAATTACATCAAGAAAGAACCAAAGGTTTATCCCGTCCCCGTCACTCTGTAGATCATATTAAAAACAAAAAAAGAAAACACAATTCGTTAAAGGTCCCCATCACACGAGTGGTTATCTCTCAAAATCCTTATTTTGGGTTGAACAAAATTAATGCAGAACAAAAGAGAGTCTTGGATCAAATGTCCAATGTAAATCGTCGCATGGATCAAATTGAAATTTCCACTTCTCAACTTCCTGAAATTGTCATGCCAGACACCATAAACACCAACGATCTAAAAGTAGTACAGGATCAGTTGGAAACATTAAAATCTCATGTGGCGTCTCAACTTCAAGACCTACAGACCCAGAACAAATCGTACGTCACACAATCTCAAGAAAAAGAGTTAATTATTCGACAACTGCAAGAGACCATGAACGTTTCCCAGGTTGATCCCTCTCAAATGGAAGTTAAATTCCAGGAAGAACTTGAGGGTTTGGCACAGACTTTTAAAGAGCAGATGGCAACACTTCAGCACCAGAACGAACAAAACTTGGTACACTCGCAAGAAAAAGAACGAGAGATTCAAACTCTTCAACTCCAACTCCAACAACTCCAACAAGATCATTCCTCCGAAGAAGCGAGTGCTCTGACCACTGAAGTGAAACAGCACATGGTCACCCTTCAGGCCGAAGTCAAGCAACAAATGTTGGCTCTCCAGGCTCAAACTCAACAGTACCACAACCAGGCTCAAGAAAAACAAAAACAACTCGAACAACTCCACCAACAATTAGGAAAAGAACACGAAACACACAAAGAACAGTTCGAACACACCCTAACCACCCAACTCCAACAAGTTCAAGAACAACTGCAAACTTTGAGAATGCAAAACGAACATTATGTCGCACTGAATGAACAGAAACAACAACACATACAAGAATTAGAGTCTAAACTCACCCACCAGTCTTCTGACTTGAATTTTAAACACGACACGTTGAGTTCCACGTTGAGTGAAGAAATTCACCATTTAAAGTTGCTCAGTGATCAGTATCAGACCAAACTTCAGGAGAGGGATGTCAAGATTGATGATTTGGGGTCTAAAGTGTCTGATATGGTCCAACAGGTCCAAAAGAAACAAGAAGCGGTTACCTCTTTACAACATTCTCTGGAAACGTTACAAGTAGAAAACGAAGAGTACAAAAGTCAATTGTCACAGCGTAGTGCAAACATTCAAGAATTAGAAACCAAAATGGACAACTTGCTATCTTCCAGTCAATCCGATTACACCAAACTCGAAGCCAACCACGACTTGTTAAAATCAGAACACACTTCTCTCATCGAGCAACTCCAATCTCAGATGAAGGAACGCCTGGAACAATCCCACCACTCACAGAACGACTTGGAAAAAGAATACAAAGATATGAAACAGAACTACCACACGTTGACAGAGTCTCTGCAGAAACAGATTCAAGCCAGAGAAGAAGACTTGCGCGTCATGGAAGTGGAGATGAAAACCCTGAAGGAGCAAACGGAAAACGAATACCAAACGTTGAAAAAGGAACACGAGAGTTTGGTGAGTGAAGTTCAAGGGACTCTGACTGGCCAAATATCCGAAAAACAACAACAAATGAAATCTCTCCAGGATCAAATTGAAGAACTGTCCAGAGAGGCGTACACCAAAGTGGAATCCAAAGAACTGGAAGATAAACTGAATTCCATTCTTCAACAAACACAGACGTACGACTTGGAACTTAAAACTCGAGATTTGCGTCTCGATTCGTTGGAGAAAATGTTGATAGACTACTCCTCCACTTCTAAACAGGTCCAAGCCCAACACGAATCCACACAAGCAGAATATCAACACTTGGTGGAAACGTTGGAACAACAATTAGAGAAGCGGTTGAACGAGTTGGCGCAAGACAACGTGGACCTCAAATCGAATTTACAAACCGAGTACGATGCCATGAAACGCCACCACGAAGAATCTACATCCACTTTTCAAGAACAGTTGAATCAAAAACAAGAGGAAATTCACGCGCTCGAGGTGAAACTGTCTGCCTGGGGTGATAAATCTTCTCAGGAGTACCAAGAGTTGAAACAGAGATACGACGAACTGGTGGTTGACGTCCAGACAAAAATTCAAGAACAACTGGATCAGCGCAGAGAACAGATTCAACTCATGGAAGAAAAATTAACCACGCTGGTGGGAGACACCACCCAACACATGAAAGATCAAATTGTCACGCTGGAAACCTCTTCCACCTCTAAGGATCAGCGCATCAAAGCCTTGGAATCTCAAACTCTTCAGATTCAAGAGGAAGCGAATGCACTGTTCGACACGGTACAAGGCGAAATGAAAATGTTGAACGCAGAGGTGAAGGACTTGAGCGGTAAATTAAAGAATAGTCAGGAAGAGATGAAACAACAGATTGCGGTCCAGAGTGTGGCGTTGGAAGCCAATTCTCAAAAAATTAAAGACATGGAAGAGAAATTACAAACATCATTTGAGGTCCACCAAACCCTAGAAACCCAAGCCAAAGAAATTCTCTCTTTGCACCAAACCTTGGACACAGATTACAAAACCTTTTCGGACCAATTCAACAAACAGGTTGGCACTCTCCAGAAACGTTACACCCAACTACACACCATCATGCTGAGCAACATGGAAGAATCCGAAAAAGGAAACCAAAGTGTCCAAGAACTCATCTCGCTTCACAAAAACATGGAATCCGAATATAAAAATGTTATGAAAACCTATGAAAATCAACATGACGACTACAAACAATCTCTTCAAGAAAAAGATCAGCGTCTCAAGGCTCTGGAGACTCAAGTGAGGGAACAGTTGGAGCATGTGGAGTCGCGCATCAGCGGTTTGAGTGGTTTGAACTCGCAGAATACCAAAGAGCCTCGTGTCACACGAATTGACGAATTGGCTGTGCCTCGTCACGTGACTCCTAAAAAACACGATTAATCATACCTCAATAAAAATCACACGTTCCAGTTTATGAAAAATCTCTTGCTTCTTACTATTAAACAGAAATATAAAAAGTATGAACCCTGTTAGTTTTGAACCTGAGTGGATCTACGACACACGGTACATTGTGTTCTCGGGAGGAGGGATGCAAGGATATGCTTTTGTGGGGGCTATGTTGTCTCTGGACGAAGCCCTGAGAAAAAGAGGTAAAAATCTCTACAGTCAAATTAAAGGGTGCAGTGGTAGCAGTGTAGGTGCGATTTTTGCACTCTGGACCGTGCTGGGCATCCGTGGAAAGAAATTACATCGCGAAGTGTTGAAACATGACATGTCTTACGTCTTTCAACTATCCAACATTGAAAATTTGATGGAAATGTATGGGTTGAACGACGGTGTGAAAGCCAGACGTCACATGTATGATATCTTGGAAGAACATACCGGAAAAGGTAACATTACATTTGCTGAACTGTACGATTTAACTCGTAAAATGTTGGTGGTCTGTGTGACGAATGTATCCTCGGGTCACGCAGAATACCACTCCCACGTCAACACACCACACTTTTGCGTAGCAGATTCGGTAATGGCCTCCTGCACCATTCCTATAATTTTTGCACCCGTTATCATTAAAGGAAATTACTACGTGGACGGAGGACTTTTAGATAACATGCCTTTTGGTGGGTTTCCTCCGGAAGAGACACTGGCTTTGGATTTGAAACACACTCTGCCTGCCATGACTGACATGAAATCGTACGCTATTCGCATGGCTATTATGGCTGTACGATCCTGTCAGTACGCACGCTTTCACTGTACGCCGAAACATCTTCGTCCTCACCATGTAACGTTTTGCATACCTGACATTAACAGTTTTAATTTTGAGATGGATCGGCACACGAAAGAACTGCTCATCAAGAAGGGTAGGGGATTTATGAACCGATTTATTTATCCAAATTCTGTGTTTTCGGACTACATGAAACTGATTACCAAAATGTTGTACCTTATGGCTCGGCAGGATGACGAGTCTGTGTTTTTTTCTGAGGAGAAAAAGGTTGTAGATGACGAAGAGGCTACTACAACACAGACAACGACTACGACAGAGACAACCACTACAGCACAGACAACCACTACAGCACAGACAACTACGACAACGAACGAAAAAATGGAAAGTGAGGAAATGGAAGAGATTGATGTATCCATGATGACAAGTATTAGAGAAAGTTTATTAGTAAAAAAAATTAAAAGTCCATCTACACCCCCAGAGGTGCCTTCATCAACTTGTCCATCCTCTGAGACAGACGAATCAACATAATGACAACCAATAACAATAAACCAATCTGCAAAATCATATAGATACAATCTGTCCAATTTTTTTTACAGGACGTGGAGGTTGAAGTTTTTTTCTCCGTCTGTTGTTTGTTGTATAGTTCTTGTTTCAAGTTTTGAACCATGGCTTTGAGGTACGCTACCTGTTGCTGACAATTGTTAACTGTGGTGGACTGTTGTGTAAGTTTCTCTCTTAAATATGGTATTTCTTGAGCGGTGGGGTGAGGTTTGCTAACAGGTAGATTATCTTGGATGTGTTCTGGAGTTTCGTAGTGATGTTGTTGTTGTTGTTGTGGAGTGGGAAAGGAGGTTTGTGATAGATTTCCTCTTGTTTGTTGTGGACTTCCTCCACCTCCTTGCATGTATTCTTTTTGAATGGCATGCATGCCACTGCGTTGATATCCTTGTGCCAAGGATTGTTTGACAGGTTCTGTGTATTTCGATTTTTTTACGGGTGGGGGTCTAGAACCTAGATTATTCTCACCCCAAACTTCATCGATACTGACTCCTAGTGGCATTTATTTTAGAAATATATTTTTTTGGTAGGTTTGATTGTGATTTTATCTCTCTATTAAATAAATGATTGAGAAAAATTTACATTTTATATGGGATAAGGGGTATGAGGCTATGCCAGAAAAATACAAATTAAACGTGGCTTCGTGGAAAAAATATCATCCAACATGGAAACTATATTTTTGGGATAAGACATCTATGGACGAATTAGTAAAGACACAGTATCCAGAATTTATTGCTCTATGGAATTCATGTAATCAGGTTTATGAATTTGTTGATATGTTCAAACTTATTGCTCTTCATTTTTATGGGGGAGTTTACGTAGATACTGATATTGAGTGTTTACGTACCTACCCAGATAATTTTTTAGAAAAGGAATTTGTGATAAGTAAAGCGAACAAGGATGATTATTGTAAAGGAGATCAATTTTCTTTGTCTGTTTTAATTATGACACTGGGCAAATCCACAAATACATTTTTAAATAATGGATTTTATGGAGGGAAACAGGGGTCTGATATCTTATACAACCTGGTACAAAAAATTGAACAGACACGTAAAACACATCCAACATGGTTAGGGAGTGGATTTTTTATTTCAGGTACCGGAGGTCCCATATTTATCACAAATGAGTGCATAACAAACAAATGGTGTGATGATCCTCGAGTACAAATATTAGAACCACACTTTATGGAACCCTGCGGTCTCAATTACAGTATTACGAAAAATATATCTGATTGTGGAATTACTTCAGATACTATCGGGATACATAGACATGAACTTTCATGGGCTACTCCTTTTATGAAAAAATGGATGAAAATATATTATTACAGAAATAACATATCAATTATAATTATTGTGTTATGCGCTGTTCTTCTATTATATATGCACAACACAACTAAAAAATTCGGTACACTCTATTGGATTTTAGTATTGCTACTGTTATGGTGTGTTTATGTACTTTATTAATTTTTTACAAAAGGCATAATACAAAATATGACAAATAATAATCCTATACATCCTCCAAATGTACACACAGGAATATATGATTTACACACGAAACTAAATAATATCGCAAAGATTAATCCAATAAATATATGTTTAAATTGTAAAGTACATCCGCATACATTCATAAAATGATCATTCATAAACCACAATACATCTACTTGTGAATGTTTAGGATTTTTATTAGGATACACTGTTACCAAAGGTGGATCTGATCCATACATATTAATATCTTTATGCATGTTTACAACCACATCATTAGAAAAGTTAATTTTTGGAAAAAGTTTACATAATTTTACTGCACCTTGATAAGATATGAGATATCCATGTGCTCCTGTGACTATGTATGGAATATAAATATTTTCAGATATTTTACGTGCTTGAGAAGATTTAATAGAAATATTGTAATTATGATATCCAATGTAAAACAAATCCCAGTTTAGAGGTATGTCTTTGATAATATTATGTATTTGATCAAAATCTTCTGTGGGCATGGCATCATCTTCAAGAATAAGCGCGTACGGTATTTTGTTTTCAATAATATTTTTCCAACATTTCTTATGAGAATCAAAACACCCAGCCATTTTAGGTGTACAAAACCACTTACAAAGGGTTGTGAGATTATTTTTAGGTGTTTTTAATAATATTTTTCCATCTGTAGCAGAAATTCGTTCAATATTAAGATGATGTTTATGACTCCATGTTTTTTCCATCATTTCCCACTTCGTATTGTCTCTATCAAGATTAATAATAAACGTTTTCATTTTAATTAAAAATATTAATTTTTTATTTGGTATTTTATAAATTTATTCATCAGTTTGTGGACTGTGGGGATGGGGAGAGTGAACTGGAGGAACGACTGGATCCGCCACATAAGGCAAATCCTTCACAAAATCCTCATGAGTATTAGGACGGATGCGGTTCAAACTCATGGGAGAATCTCCACTGAAGTGAAGAGAAGGCTCGGGAGAAGGACTACGCTCTTTACCTTCGTCACCAATCAACGAATCCAATTCATCCCCAAAATTACTTTTTAGAGGAGAAGAGGGAAGTGAGGGTCTGGGAGAATAGTCGTCTTCGTAAATCACGTTAGCGTGAGGTTTTTGTTCACGTATAGGACTGAGCCTACCGGATGAAGGACGTTTAAGTGGAGTCCGAATCGAAGAAGGTTGGACACGAGGTGGTAAACTCATTTGACGTCGAGCAGGAGAGCGG
>Ga0136555_1000400_pt1 | contig 17603 bp, 15 predicted proteins | sample AntRauTorckE5432_FD_104927 | JGI IMG/M metagenome (GOLD analysis project Ga0136555, IMG submission 104927) | Saline lake microbial communities from Rauer Islands, Antarctica - Metagenome Torckler E5 #432 | ecosystem: Environmental > Aquatic > Non-marine Saline and Alkaline > Saline | place...
GGACGAGTTCAGAACTCTGAATTGGGTTAAAATTAAAAGAGATATTGAAGAATTTAAGTTTTTTGAGTTTTTTGGAAAATTAGAACTTCAGAACCAATACTAATTTACTAGATAACTTGTTTGATTAAATTATTAAAAGCTTCTTCGTCAATATCTCTAGTTGAAAAGATTTTAACGTGTTTAACAAATTTTCCTGTGCCTTGCAGTAAGTTTTTCGGGTCTTTCAAAGTTGAACCTAAATAAAAACCAAGTTGAATATGGTCTGATGCTCCGTGAATAAAAAGCTTATGGTTTTTATCCTCAGTCCAGCACCCCTGACTCCACTTAACAGCCCTTTCTAGATGTGGAGCAACATTATCAACAATTTTTGAGGCTTCAGTGATAAGTTTTTGATTTTTGGGTGTTTGGTCTTTTTTCCAATCAGAAAAAGATACATATTTTTTCATTGCCATACTGAAATTATAGCAAAACAATAAAAATAAAAACAGATTGCTTTACTTTTCTTTACAACTGCTCCACTGGTTGGACGATGTTCGAAGAGAAATAGTGCAGATTTAGCATTATGATATAATAAGAAAATATGAAATCTCCTCAAAATATTGCTTATATAGATGGACAAAATCTCTTTATGGGAACTACAAAATCCCAAGACTCTTGGAAGATAAATTTGGCAAAGTTTCGTATTTATCTGGAACAGAAATATGAAGTCAAGAAAGCATACTACTATCTTGGTTTTGTTCAAGAAAAACACCAAGACATATACGAAGAGATTCAACTTGCAGGTTTCATTCTGGTCTTTAGACAACACAACCCAGCAATGCTTGGTAAAAAGAAAGGTAACGTCGACTCCGATATCATCCTTGACTCAATGATTCGAATGTACAAGAAAGAAGATTTTGAAAAGATAGTTCTCGTATCAGGTGATGGTGACTACAAGGGACTCGTAGACTTTCTTATCAAAGAAGATAAATTTGGTAAAATTCTTTTTCCTGATCAAAAGAAAGCATCTTCTCTATACAAGAAAATTGACTCGAAGTATGTAGCCCCTTTGTCTCACCCAGATGTACAAAAAAAGATTACCTAAAAGAAAAAGCCTCTTAGGTAATTAACCGTTCGAGACTTGTTTCGTGGTGATGTGTATATTATATATCACTTATACTTTTACGCAAGGTTTTCTTCTATTTTAGTACTAGAATTAGCAAGTAATCCTATTATGCTCCGCGGACAGGATGCGTTCAGAACTATTAATTGGGCTCAAATCAAGTTTGAGTTGGAATTGTTCTTGAATCATAACGATTATGTGAAGGTGTAGGTGGTAGATAAAAAAAGACGGAGTTAAATTTACCGGTGCCTATTTTGTGTGGATTAAAAATGTAATCTTACTCTTGAAATAAGGTTCGAAATATGGTGTAATCTGGTGTATTACATGAAAATAACAGATTACCATGCTAAATATTTTGCATACGAATTAACTAAAAGAAGTTCGTCAAATAGTTTAGAAAAACTAACTTCAACGTTATCAAATGCTCAGGTAGATTTAAATCCACACCAGATTGAAGCTGCTCTTTTTGCATTTCGATCTCCCTTATCAAAGGGGGCAATATTAGCAGATGAGGTAGGTCTTGGAAAAACTATTGAAGCAGGGTTGGTAATGTCACAAAAATGGGCTGAAAGGAAAAGAAGAATGATCCTAATTGTTCCATCAAGTCTAAGAAAGCAATGGAGTACCGAACTAATAGAAAAATTTTTTATACCATCTATAATATTAGAAGCTAAATCTTTTAACAATTTCCTTAAAGAAGGTAATTTGAATCCATTTGATCAGGAAGACAAGATTGTTATTTGTTCTTATCATTTTGCAAGAAATAAATCTCCATATGTTAAACAAACAAATTGGGACCTAGCGATTATTGATGAAGCTCACAAGCTTAGAAATGTTTACAAGACAAGCAACAAAATAGCCAAAGAAATAAAAAATTCATTAAAAGAAGTCCCTAAGATATTACTCACAGCAACACCTCTTCAAAACTCATTATTAGAGTTATATGGATTAGTGAGTATAATCGATGATCATGTTTTCGGTGATCTAAAAAGTTTTAAAGCTCAATATGCAAGAGTTTCTCAAATTCAGGAAATAAATGAAAATGAATTAGGGATGGTTGAACCAAAGCAAGAAATGTTTAAAGATTTAAGATTACGATTGAAGACTGTTTGTAATAGAACATTGAGGAAACAAGTTCTTGAATATATAAAATACACTAAACGAATTCCACTTACTCAAGAGTATATTCCTACCAAAGAAGAAGTTGTTCTATATGATGAAATGACTGAGTATCTACAGAGACCAAAACTTTTTGCATTACCAGCAAGTCAAAGGCAACTTATGACTTTAATATTAAGAAAGTTGTTAGCTTCTTCATCTTTTGCAATTGCTAGCACACTTAAGAGTCTGGTTTATAAATTAGAAAAATTAATTGAGGAAGCAGAAAAAAAACAAACACTCTCTGAATTAGGTTTTTCTGATGTTTCAGAAAATTTTGGTACATATGATGAATTATCTGAAGAGTGGGATGAGGACGAAGATGAATTGGATACTGTTAAAACAACTGAAAATCAGCTTACAAAAGAAGATGTAGAACTAATGAAAACTGAAAAGAAAGATTTACAAAGATATGTTTCAATAGCTTCTAAAATTTGGGATAACTCAAAAGGGGATGCTCTTTTGACTGGTATAAAAAAAGGTTTTGAGATGGCTGAAAACAATGGTGCCGCAAAAAAGGCAATTATATTTACTGAGTCAAGAATTACCCAAGACTATCTGATGAGGTTATTAACTGAAAATGGATATGAAGATAAGGTAGTAATGTTTAATGGATCAAACAATGATCCTAAGTCAAAAGAAATCTATGCTGCGTGGCTTGAGGAAAATAAAAACACGGATAAAATAACAGGATTAAAGTCTTCAGATGTAAGATCTGCGGTGGTGGATTATTTTAAAGATGAAGCTGAAATAATGATTGCAACTGAAGCTGGAGCTGAAGGGATTAATCTTCAATTCTGTTCACTTGTTATAAATTATGATTTACCTTGGAACCCTCAAAGAGTTGAGCAGAGAATAGGAAGGTGTCATAGATATGGTCAAAAATATGATGTTGTTGTTATTAATTTTGTAAATAGAAACAATGCTGCAGATCAGAGAGTTTATGAACTTTTGGATCAGAAGTTTAATTTGTTCAAAGGAGTTTTTGGTGCTAGTGATGAGGTGTTGGGGAGTATTGAGTCTGGAGTAGACTTCGAAAAAAGAATTGCTGCCATTTATCAAACTTGTCGAACTACCGACGAGATAAATATTGCCTTCGATGCTCTTCAATCAGAGATGGATGAAAGTATTCAAGAAAATATGGGTGATGCAAAACAAAAATTACTTGAAAACTTTGATGTTGAAGTGCATGAAAAATTAAGATTAAACTTAGAAGAAAGTAAAAATTATTTAGATACCTACGAACGATGGCTTTGGGAAATTACTAAATTTTATTTAGGTGATAAGGCAGAATTTTCAAATAATGATTATTCATTTACATTAAAAACTAATCCATTTAAAGCTGAAGTGATTCCTCCAGGTCCGTACAAGATTGGAAAACATATTGAAGATTCACATATTTATCGTCCAGGACATCCACTGGCACAAAAAATATTAGATAAAGTAAAACATAAAGATCTTGATGTTAAAGAAATGGTATTTGATTATGGTAATAATAAAACAATTGTTTCAATTCTTGAACCCTTGGTTGGAACAAAAGGTATATTAAAAATTTCAAATCACACTATAGATTCATTTGAAAATGAAGACAGTGTGGTTATCACAGCAGTAATGGATAATGGTGAAATCTTAGATCAGGATGTGGCTAAAAAACTCTTCTCACTTTCTTCTGATATTAAAAATTGTGAGCCTCTTATAAAAAAAGAGATTGATATTTTAAATAAAAATGAAGAAAATATTATTTTTATGATTTCTAGTAATGTGGCAGAAAGAAACAGTACTTTCTTTGATGATGAAGTTGATAAATTAGATAAGTGGTCTGATGACATGAAATTAGCTTTAGAAATTGATCTTAAAAAATTAGATATTGATATAAAAACTCATAAAACTCAAGGAAAGAAGGTTTTAAATCTTGAAGAAAAAATTAAGATCCAGCGTAATATTAAAGACATGGAAAAAACCCGAAATGAAATGCGCCAGAAGTTATATAAGGCTCAAGATGAAATAGATGATAGAAAAGAAAAATTATTAGAAAGAATTGAAGCACAACTTAATCAGAAAAGTAAAACAGAACCTTTATTTGTGGTTAGATTTAAGGTATTCTAGGTAATATTATGGCTAAAAATAAGCAAAAATTAGAATTAACATGGATTGGGAAGGATGAAGAAATGAGACTAGAACCTCGAATTCTGATTGAAGACCCTTCTAAATCATTTGGCGACAAAAATACTGAAAACATGCTTATTCATGGAGATAATCTCCTTGCACTCAAGGCACTTGAGCAAGATTTTTCTGGTAAAGTAAAGTGTATTTATATCGACCCTCCCTTTAATACGGGGGCAGCTTTTGATCATTATGATGATGGTGTAGAGCATTCTACTTGGCTTGATTTAATGTCCAGACGTTTCAAGATATTGCACAACCTATTGGCAAATGAGGGGGTTCTATTCGTTCATTTAGATGATAACGAAGCTGCATACTGTAAAGTCTTGTTAGATGAAATATTTGGCCGTTTCAATTATATTAATCAAATCATTAATACAACAAATAAGCCCTTTGGTTTCAAGAGTACTTCTGGGAGTCTCTTTAAACAAGCTAATCATATCTTTCTATATGCAAAAAATAAGTCTGAATTTATTTTAAATACACCTAAACTTTTTATAGAGAAGGGTTATGATACCCAGTACAAATACGTATTCATAAATCCAGATAAAAAAAGAGAAAATTGGAAATGGGATACGATATCTAACGTTATTGCAAAAAAACAAGGGTACTCCAGTACAAAAGAAGGAAAGAAGATGATTGAAGATTTTGATTTACAGGTTGCGATGTTCGCAATTGAAAATGCAGATTATGTTTTCAGAAAGGCGGCAGTTTCTGGAGGCGCATATTTAAAACGAAAAGAAACAATAATAAAATCGAAAGCTATTAAGGATAAAATCGTCACACATCCTAATGATGATATGGATTATTTATTCATAGGTGGTGAAAGAGTGTTGTTTTATAAAGAAAGATTAAAAAAAATAGATGGTTACAAGTTACCAGGGGAGTTAATTACTGATGTCTGGACTGATATTTCAATTGAAGGCTTAGCTGGAGAAGGTGGTGTTAATTTTCCAAAAGGTAAAAAGCCAGAGAAATTGGTAGAAAGGTGTATTGACATATCAACTCAAGAAGGAGACTTAGTTTTAGATTCGTTTTTAGGATCTGGAACAACTGCTGCCGTGGCTCATAAAATGAATAGAAAGTATATAGGTATTGAATTAGGGGAACAAGCATATACTCATTGTCATAGTCGTTTAAGAGAAGTGGTCTTAGGAAATGATTTATCAGGTATAACAAAAAAACAAGACTGGAAAGGTGGTGGCGGTTTTAAGTTTTACAACCTTGCTCCAAGTCTTCTTAAATTGGATGCACACGGTAATTGGATTATTGAAGAAAAGTATAATCCAACCATGTTAGCTCATTCAGTTTGTAAACATGAAGGTTTTCGTTTTGAACCACACACTGAGCTGTATTGGAAGCAAGGTAATTCTACTGAAAAAGACTTTATTTTTGTTACAACAAACTTTATGACAGTTGAACAGCTTGATATTATTTATAACGAAATGCTACCAGGTGAGAGCTTGCTTATTTGTGCCAAATCATTTGCAACTGATTGTGAATCTAAATATCCAAATATCACTATTAAAAAGATTCCGAAGATGATCCTTGATAAGTGTGAATTTGGGAAAAAGAACTATGACTTAAATATTACAAATGCCCCAGATGATTTAGAAGAAGAGATTGATGTTATTGAAGAGAAGGTAAAAGTTAAAACAAAAAAAAAGCAACTTCAGTCAAAGATTAAGAAGAAAGAAAATAATTAAAATTATATATGGATAAACAAGCACATTATATTAAACAACGACTGTCTCTTAGGGATCCTCTGAAGGACTCACTAGATATACTCGCTGATCTTTGTACGGTTCTTGAATTGAAAAAAAATGTTGATTTGTCAAAAGAGCTTGAAAAAATAAAAGAAAAGTATCCATCTTGTGTTGATTTTGAGAGAACATTTCCATCTATATGTTATTCAATTGCGACAGGGGTAGGAAAAACTCGTCTTATGGGAGCATGTATTGCTTATCTACATTTAGAAAAAGGTATTAATAACTTTTTTATACTTGCCCCAAATATCACAATATATGAAAAATTAATAAAAGACTTTAGCGACCCAACTTATTCGAAATATGTGTTTCAAGGCATGGCAGAGTTTGTACATAATAGACCACTAATCATTACAGGCGAAAACTACAATCAGGCTGCTTCTCTAATGGGAGGTTTGGTTGAAGATAAAAGCATTCGGATAAATATATTTAATATTTCCAAGTTTAATCGAGAGAATAAGCCAGAGAGAGGAGGCGGCACTCCTCGAATTAAGCGTCTTTCTGAATACCTCGGTGAATCCTATTGGGATTACTTAACCAATCTTGATGATCTTGTAATTTTGATGGATGAGGCACATAGGTATCATGCTGAGTCGTCCAAAAATGCCATAAATGAACTCAATCCAGTTTTAGGTATTGAGCTTACAGCAACTCCTTTAGATGATAGTGGAAATGTTTTCAAGAACGTTGTATACGAATATTCACTCGCTACAGCACTTATTGAAGGAAAATATGTTAAGAACCCAGCTATTGCAAAGCGTAAGAATTTTAGACCACAAGGTTTGAACCCAATTGATATTGAAAGAATAAAATTAGAAGATGCCATTAGTATTCATGAGGATACAAAAAATGAATTAGAGATTTTTGCACGTAATAATACTGTAAAACAGGTAAAACCATTTATTTTAGTTGTGTGTCGAGATATTAATCATGCAACAGAGGTATATGCGTATGTCACATCCAAAGCATTTTTTAATGGCACATATAAGGATAAGGTTTTGCAAATTGATTCATCAACCAAAAATGAAGAAGATGTTGAGCGCCAATTTATATCTTTGGATAATGAAGATAACAAAATTGAAATTGTTATTCATGTGAACATGTTAAAAGAAGGGTGGGATGTAACAAACTTGTATACAATTGTTCCTCTTCGGGCAGCAAGAGCACCTATACTCATTGAACAAACTATTGGACGAGGTTTAAGACTTCCGTATAACGGAGAGAGGACTGGTGATCCTAAAGTTGATAAGTTAACAGTACTTGCTCATGAGAATTTTGATGAAGTAATAGAAGCTGCTAAAGATCCTAATTCTATACTAAATAAACTTTCATATATTGAATTAGATGAAGATGAGTTAGGTCAACAAAGTACCGTAGTTATTTCAGAACCAGGAATAAAAGTTGAATTGATGAAGGAAGAAGATGCATTAAATACAATTACTGATGAGTCTCAAAAACAATCTGCAAAAAATATTTTTGATGCAAAAAGACTTATTATTGAGACTATTAGTGATCCAAGAGTTGTTGAAATGACAAATGGTCTCAAGGATTTTGATAATGATAATATTAAGGAAAAGGTGATTGAAAGAGCTGTCCAGAAGTTGGGAACTGGACAACAGAATATTTTTAAAGAAAGTATTATTTCAGAACTACCAAATGTTTATGATGCTGCGTTAATACAAGTGAAAAAGAATATTATTGAAATACCTCGTATGGACCTTGTTCAGGGTGATGTTCGAATAAATTATAAAGATTTTGACTTAGATACATCAAAAGAGTTTGCGCCACAGCCTCTTTCCGAGGCAATACATAGGCAAGAACTTGCCGGAGAACAAAAAGTTGACATCATCGGTGCACAACAGGGAGCTCTTATTAGTGACACACCTGTTGATCAAGTGGTCAGTGAGCTTATGAATTATCCTGAAATTGATTATGAACAGAGTTCGGATTTGCTATTTAAGCTTTCGGAACAGGCTATAAAAAAAATAGAGCAGGGTATTAAGGACAAATCTGAACTACCATTGTTGATACGTCAGTATAGAAAAGTGATTGCAGGTAAAATATACGATCAGATGAAAAATGGTAATATTGAAATATCTGAATCAGACTATGTTGAACCTAAAGTTCTACCATTTGTAAAAATTGAAGAATGGAATTTTACTGTACCAAGAGAGAATGGATATAAAGATTATAGAGATTCTATAGTCCCAATATCTTCTGTACCAAAATATGTGTACCGCGGTTTTCAAAAAGCGTGTCATCTAGAATATAAGTTTGATTCAAATACTGAGAAAAAAATGGCAATGGCCATGGAATCAGATCCTGCCGTTTTAAAATGGTTACGACCAGCCCCAAATCAGTTTCGTATTTATTGGGCAAATAATTCTAGGAGATATGATCCAGATTTTGTTGTTGAAACGATAGATAGTATATATCTAGTCGAAACAAAAGCTTCAGATCAGATGTCTATGGCTGAAGTTGAGGCAAAGAAACAAGCAGCACTTCGCTATTGTAAAAGTGCAAATATATTTAAAAGCAAGAGTGGTGGAAAGAAATGGAAGTATCTACTAATACCTCACGATGAAGTTGATACAACATCTACAATGGAATATTTTTCTACACGATTTTAACAGTATAGAATAAGACAAAATGTTAAGTAAAACCACCCTAACAAAAACAAACTTCATCCAATTCTTAAACTGCCCTAAATCTTTATGGCTTTTAAAAAACAAACCAGGCGACTGTCCTGATGGAGAATTCTCTCTTTTTCTTGAAAAACTAATTAAAGATGGATATGAGGTGGAGGAATACGCAATGCAACTATTTTCTGGAGGAATTGATTTAGGAGATAGAAGTACTACAGAAGAAACAACGAAGGCACTGGATGGCGATGAGAAGGTGTTTTTTCAAGCATCATTTGAGACAGAAGATGGAGTTTTCGCCAGAGTCGATGTTCTTGAAAAGAATGAAGACGGTTCTTTAAATATCTATGAGGTTAAATCGTCTACTAGTGTAAAGAAAGATAAAAAACATAATCATGTTAAAGATGCATGTTTTCAGAAGTATGTTCTTGAGAAAAGTGGGTATGAAGTAAAAGATGTTTATATCATTCATTTAAACAAAGATTATGTACGTAATGGAGAAATAGATCCTCATAGTTTTCTTGAGAAGGTAGATATCAAAGAGGACATTGATGAGGTATATGAGAGTGTAGTGGGTAATATTGGTGCCGCTGTTGAATTATTACAAAAGGATTCTGTTAGTGAAAGTTCTTGTTCTTGTAAAACAAAGACAAAAAGTAATCACTGTGATACTTTTCGTTACTTTAATAAAGAAATGCCCGAATATCCTATATACCATTTAAATAATATTAGGGAACCAAGAATCCTGAAGTTACTAGACGAAGGGTTACTAGATCTTGTAGATGTTCATTCTGAATGCGGTCTATCTGAAAAACAAATGTTGCATGTTCAATCTGTGAAGAGTAAGGAAACAATAATTGATCATGGAGCGATAGAAGAAAAGCTGGATAAATTAAAATTTCCCTTACATTTTATCGACTATGAAACCTTCCCGAGTGCAGTTCCAAAAATAGATGGTACTAAGCCACATCAACAGGTTCCTTTTCAGGTATCGATTCACACAATGAATAGAGATGGGGATATTGAACATTTTGAATACTTGCTTGATAAATTTGAACTTCCAAGAGATATGGTAAAGAGTATGAAAGATTTCACTGGCCTTGATGGAACATTTATATCTTGGCATGCCAGCTTTGAAAAAAGTAGAAATAAGGAGATGGTGGAAATGTTTCCAGAATATGCAGACTATTTAGCTTATATGAATAATAAAATGTTTGATCTTAAGGAAATATTTTCAGATGGAGACTATGTCGACTATCGATTCAATGGTTCTAATTCAATTAAGCATGTTTTACCTGTATTAGTGTCAGAGCTTTCATATAAGACTTTAGAAGTTCGTGATGGAACAATGGCACTGGATTTATGGGGGAGAATGGTTATGGATAAAGATTTTAATAAAGATAAGGATAGTGCAAGAGAAGACTTATTGGAATATTGTAAGATGGATACTTGGGCAATGGTGGAGATATACAGGTTTTTAAAGGATCTCTAAAAAATAGCTTGTGTATATTATGAATGTTATCTAAAGAAGGTAATCACCCTAAAAAAGCTAGAATATATGCTTTGGCAATCCCCAAGACTTTGGAAGGTGTATATAGAAAAAAGATAAAACAATTTCCTTATGGATGGAGTCTGTTGAAGTTGGAGGTCTTTTTAGTCGGTAAGAATAAGGTAGAAGTTAAGAATTATAAGCATTTTCTGAAGTAACTCCAGTTCCAGGAAGGTCCACTAGCCCACTCAGAATATTAAGAGAGGAGGTTGGATTATTTTCTTTTTTGTTATAATCTAAATATTATGCTAGGTACCATATTTTTCCTCATTGTTGTTTATATAATCAGCTCACTGATCTTTTTTAGGAGTGGGCATTTTGTTTTAAAGAAATACATAGAAAAGGAAATAGACTTTGAAAGAGCGTCTAAGGAGTTTGATGAGCTATTTGAAGATGATAAATATGTGAGTAATAGAATGTACTTACAGTGGAAAGAAAAAAATAAAGAACTTGGTGAATATGCAGACTCGATAATAGAAATAAAATATTCAAAATATAAAGATATATTTAAACAATCCACACTGTCTTTCCTAGATCAATGGTTCTGGTATTCTGGGAGGGCTATTATCGATTATTTCAATAATGATTTTAGTAAAAAGGAGATCCCTAAAATTATAGAATTATTAGATAAAAAAAAGATACAGTGCAACAACGAACAATTAGAAGCTATCGTATCTGAGGAAGATAATACACTTTTAATCGCTGGTGCAGGAACAGGTAAGACAAGAACAATATTAGGAAAGATTGTTTATCTAATTGATGGTTTAAAGATTGATCCAAAGGATATTTTATTACTTTCTTTTACAACTAAAACTGTTAAAGACTTAAACATAAAAATTGCTAGTCTAGATTTAAAAGACGGAATGAAGGCCAGAACTTTCCATAGTTTTGGTTCGCAGTTTATAGGGCTTGAAACTGGTGAAAAACCAAACGTAGCATTTGATAATGAGAATGATAAGAATAAATTTATAGATGAAAAAGTTGATTTATTTTTAGAGGATGACAAGTATCGTGAAGTTATGATTGACTATTTTTATTACTATTCAAAACCAAATGAGCCGGAGAGAAGATTTAAAGATTTAAATGAATATTATACATTCGTGAAGCAAGGTAACCACGTAACAATCCTTGGTAAAGAATTAAAAAGTAAAGAGGAGGTTAATATTGCGAATTTCCTATATATGAACGGAATCGAATATTCATATGAAGAGCCATATAAACATGAAACAACATCTCCTGAACGTCGACAGTATAAACCAGATTTTTATCTTCCTGATTATGATTTATATATAGAGCACTTTGGAATTGATATTAATGGTAATGTGTATTTCTGTGATGATTACCGACAAAATGAAGAGAAGGGAAGGGAATATAATAAAAAAATGGAATGGGCTCGTGGATTACATAAACAGCATAATACTAAATTAATTGAAACATTCAGTCACCAATTCTCTGACAATACATGGAAGAGTGTTTTAACTAAACAGTTATCTGAACATAATATTAAATTAAATCCAAGAAGTAGTGTTGAAGTTCTTAAAAAAATTAGAAAGACAAAAGCAATTAAGGGAATTACAAAACTTTTTTCTACTTTTTTAAATTTAGCAAAGTCTAATAACTATTCGATAGATGATATAAGGTCTATAATTATTAGCCGAGGAATCAACCGAGAAAGTGCATTCTTTGATATATACGCACCAATACATGGTGCATATGAGGAACATCTACATAAAAACAAGGCTATTGATTTTGATGATATGTTAAATGAGTCAACAGAATTAATAAAAAAGGATAAATGCAAAAGAAATTTTAAGTATGTTCTGATTGATGAATTTCAGGATTTCTCAAAAAGCAAGAATGATTTAGTTAAAGCTATTGTAGAAAAAGGTTTGGATACTAAGGTGTTTTGTGTGGGAGATGATTGGCAGTCAATATACCGATTTGCAGGCTCTGACGTAGAATTGTTTAAGAATATTGAAAATTCATTTGGTTTCACTAATCAAAAAAAATTATCAAGAACATATCGATTCAATAATGAACTGGCAATTATTTCAAATAAATTTATATGTAAAAATCCAGAACAGATACTAAAGGAAGTTATTTCAGTAAAGCCCCCATTAATATCTGGGCGAGCATTAGATGTTCGATATCCTACGAGGGGTTCAGATAAATTATTGTTTAACATTCTTAATGCCATAAATTCAAAATCTATTAATCAAATTACTAAACCAGATAAAAAAATAAAAGTATTCTTGCTTGGTAGATATAAACATAATGAACCAGAAAATCTATCAGCGTACAAAACAGAGTTTAGAAAATTAGATTTAGAATTCTCAACTGTCCACTCATCAAAGGGATTAGAAGCAGATTACGTTATTATTTTGGATGTAACATGTGGTACTAAGGGATTCCCGTCAGAAATGGAAGATGATCCTTTGCTTGAAATTGTTCTTGAGAATAAAGACATTTTTCCTCACGAAGAGGAGAGACGTCTCATGTATGTTGCTATGACCAGGGCTAGACATAAAGTATTTTTAATGTCAGATAAAAATAAGAAGTCAGTATTTGCAACCGAGTTAGATAATAATAAAGACTATAATAATAAATGCTCAAAATGTAGCGGAGAAATGGTAGAGAGAAAAGGGGATTTTGTTAGTTTTTTTGGCTGTATTAATTTCCCAGAGTGTAAGTTTAAAAAAAATAAGAAGACCGAGGATTATTGAAATAAGGCCGAAAATTGGAGCTTGTAAGTTTGGTGTACAATTTTATATATGGACGAAGACACTAAAGAATTAATGAATGAATACGATCTTGATAAAGATGAAGCCGAAGAGCTTCAAGATTTGATTGATGAAACTGGTTTAGATGCAAATGAAGCAAATGAACTTCGAGAAGAGATGTAAGACTCTGTATGGTATATTCATTATATTAGACTACCTTTAACTCTTTAAATAAATCAATGAACCCAATAACTAAAATAATTGCATATAAGTGCCAGAAATGTACATTAGAATATAATATCTACACAAATGATTTTGATAATTGGGATAACAGAAAGCCTTTCTGCCCAGAATGTGGAATCCAGTCCGAATTTTCTGTATCACTTTCTGTGACAGATTCAGATAAACCTATTTGTGTATTAACCTGTAAAGAGTATGAAAAATAAAGTAATCATTCGTCTCTAGAATTGAGTATAAATTGACAATTAGGTGATTAATACTTAATATAATAAACACTATGAATACACCGAAATATGCAGAATATATAAAGACTAGAAAACCGCCAAATCCGGTCTTCTTAGAAGTATGGAAGAAGTTACAGGCTGAAGGATCACTTGATAACCTGAGTGACGATGATGCTCTGGAGAAAGTAGTATCAACCACTGAGATGTGGATGGAGTCTAAATAAAGAAAAAGCCACCTTAATCGGTGGCTGTTTTCTTTGTAGAATCTTTAAAGACAAGAAGATAAAAATATGTCATAATAATACTATATTCAGGGAATAAACAGGGAACTATGCCATATAAAGAACCACCAATAGAACATCGATTTAAACCTGGACAATCAGGCAACCTCAAAGGGAAACCTAAGGGAACTTTATCTATGACAACTTTACTTAGAGAATACTTAGAAACTAAAGATCCAAAGACAGGTAAGTATGTTAAGGATATTGTAAGCGAAGCTTTTGTTAAAAGAGCCGTAGCTAAATCAGATGTCCTAATGAAAGAATTACTAGATAGGACAGATGGAAAGGTTACCCAGAGTATTGATATTGATGACGGTGTCGATGTTAAGAATACCTATAACTTTATTTTCTCACCTGAAGTACAAAGCAGAGTACGTGATATTAATGAAGATATTAAAAAGATATTAATTCAAGGGGAGGGAGGTCAAAAGGATTAAAGGACATTATGATATACTCAAAACATGTTTGATTTCTTTAGCGGTATAGTAAAAGCGATAGGTGGGGCGATAGTATCTTTTGGGATGCTTATTACTGGAGGATCAGCCCCTGTCGTTGTTGATGAGGTTCCAGTTGATGTTGTCATTGAGGATACAACAACAATAAATGAGATTTCAGAGGAAATAAATAGTCCACAACAACCTGCAAATAAAGAATCTCCCACAGAAGCTACGCAACCAGTCATTGTTGTGGATGTTTGTACAAATATTGAAGGTATTCAGAGTAGTGTTCCTGCAGGGTATACATTTGCATCAAATATCTGCACTCTGATAGTTAAGGAGGATAGGTGTTTCAATATTGATGGCATTCAAGAGAAAGTTCCTAACGGATTAATTCTGACTAGAGAAATAGGGTGTGTAACAGAAAGTGAATATGATGAGCACATTGATTCTCGAGCACCAGAATCAGAACCTGAGCCAAAACCCACATACGCAGAAATTCGTTCTCTTGAAATTGAAGATGATATATCCAAGATTTTTGCTAGAGCATATGCTAGCCAAGTTTATGAAAATAAATGTTGTATAAGCCAATCCAGTGCGGACAAACTGGAGCTTTTATTTATCGAGTATAGAATTTATAACGACTCATTCTGGGCTCCTGGCTATAATAGTTCAAAAGCATTGCCGAAGTTTGTCATTTATTGGGAAGCTTGGTTGTCAAACAAATATAACAAAGAATATAAACTTCCCATTTCTAACTATAAAGATTAGAGGATGTTGTTTTAATAGTTTAGAATAATAATAATGACTAAACTAGACATCCAGACATTACCAAAGGAAGAGGTCAAATATATAACTGAAATTTTGAATAGGCTGAGGGATGTATATATTTTTCGTAGTAACAACGCAATAGAAAAGAATGGATCACTGATACTAAATGCTAGAGAATATCTTTGGGATTATTCAGAAGACCCTGACTTTGGAGAGTACCGAGAAGAATGGAAGTTTGAAAAGGCCAAGTATATACCTAATCTTTTAAAGAGTGTAAAGCTTGAAAGTGTGCCACCTGTAGATGAAGAATATTTTCATAATTCTGGCGATTACTATGAAAGTTTTGATTTGACTTTGACTAAAGATTTTCTCAAAGAGTCAGAAACACTAATAGATAGTTTAGAAAGAAGAATAGAGTCAGGACCAGATCTATATCTTGAGAAATTTTGTGAGTCTCTTCCAAGCAAACAGCGGCGTGTTTTTATGATGTTTTTTGAATCTTACAAGCAAGATAAAGATAAGAAAGTTACTGCTAAACAAATTGATGAAAAAATACATAGTAAGCCCAATCAAAAATTGATTAGGGCAACAATCTCTACTCTAAGAAAGAAACTTAAAGATGGTGAAAAGTATATTATTAATGAGATAGATAAAGGTGGTGGATATAGGATTGAGGAATGCTAGATTAGCAGAATTTTTTCTGCCAATTTTAAAACAACTTAGTTAAATAGGGGTCATATAAAACCTCGTCGGCAGATAGATTTCTGCCGATTGAGGTTTTTCTCTTTTATCGCTACTCTTTATGAGAGCCGTCTCGAACAGAGGCGGTTTTTTGTTTTACAAAAATTATGGAATCAGATACACAAACAGAAGAATTAAAAGACGGCGGAGCAGAAAATCTCAAGAACTTTTTTTGTTTGTTGTATCAAATTTCATATAGGGAGAAGTAGTTATACAAATTATATAGGGATCAAATACACCACTGTGTGTGTGATTTAGATCCCAAATCATATGCACAGTGGTGTATTTTACTAGACAACTAATTTTAAAAACATGAATCATAAGCAACAACAAGCATTAAAATATCTATCAATTGGATTTTCAATAGTGCCAGTTCCTCGAGGACAAAAATATCCAAATATTAACTGGAAAGAATATCAAGCTCGCAAACCAACAATAGAAGAAGTTACAGAGTGGTTTAGTGATGAGGGGAATGATATTGCAATAGTGACAGGAAAGGTATCGAATCTCATTGTTCTTGACTTAGATAGCGATGAAAATAACAAACTACCAGAGTTACCGGGTTCAGTGCCACCAACTGCAACAGTAAAGACAGGAGGAGGTGGACAACATTATTACTTTAACTATCCAAAACATGACAATTAAAAACAGTGCAGGAGTAATTGGTGCAGGAATTGATTTCCGTGCTGACGGAGGATTGATTATTGCCCCAGGATCATTACATAAAAGTGGAAATTTGTATGAAGAGATAGTTCCACTAGACGAGGGATTTGCAGAGGCCCCAGATTGGCTTTTTAAAAAAATAATACAAGCAGAACCAAAAGAGAAAATTGATATATCAAAACCTGTTTTAAAAGGTCAGCGCAATGATACTGCTACAAGGGTTGCAGGAAAGATACTAAATGAATTACCGGAAGATCAGTGGGAACAGTATGGCTGGACAAGATTTAAAGAATGGAACAGTGAGGCATGTGAGCCTGTGTTGAAGGAGTCAGAATTGTTATCGGTTTGGGAAAGCATTAAAAGCTCAGAGCTTAGCAATAGAGATTCAAATGATTTTAAGAATAGCTTTGATCTGAGTAAAAATGAGCACGTATATGAATTTATTATGAGTATCATTGAAAAATATTCAATTATTACAACAGGAGAAAAAATTAAAGAAATGTTTGCATATACTAATGGTGTATATGTTCAATGCGAGAGTATCGTTCGCCAAGAGGTACAACAGCTTCTCCAAGAGAAATCAAAGAAACCTCTTAAGGATAGAATCATTGATGCTATACAAGACGAGACGTATATAAATAGAGATGAGTTGGTTGTCGATCCTCGATACATTAATTTAAGTAATGGTGTATACGACATTGAAAGTAAAGAATTGTTACCACATTCTCCGGAGTATTATTTTTTTAATAAAATACTCGCTGAGTACAATCCTGATGCCACGTCTCCGGTCTTCGACTCTTTTTCAGAAGAAGTTCTTGGTCCAGATTGCATGCAGGTAATGCGTGAATGGTTTGGGTACTGTCTATATAGAAGTTACTTCATTAAGAAGGCGCTTGTATGTATTGGTGAGGCGAATACTGGCAAGACAACTTTATTGAAAGTATTAGAAAAACTATTTGGAATTAAAAACATATCTGGTGTGAGTCTGCAGAGTTTGGGAAAAGATAAGTTCGCTGCTGCGAATCTATACAATAAACATGTGAATATTTATGATGATTTGTCTTCAAATGATGTAAATGATATAGGCAAATTTAAGATCGCCACTGGTAATGGAATGATTACTGGAGAGTATAAACACGGGAATCA
>Ga0136555_1000405_pt1 | contig 17534 bp, 17 predicted proteins | sample AntRauTorckE5432_FD_104927 | JGI IMG/M metagenome (GOLD analysis project Ga0136555, IMG submission 104927) | Saline lake microbial communities from Rauer Islands, Antarctica - Metagenome Torckler E5 #432 | ecosystem: Environmental > Aquatic > Non-marine Saline and Alkaline > Saline | place...
GTCCTTAAGAGTCGTGTTCAAACTGTTTATATTAACGGTAAAATTGCTGGGTCCGCCACATTGCCCGGAGATGTAGATTACACCACAAGTCCAATCAAAATTGGTGGTTTTACTGGTAAGCTGAAAGATTTTACTATGCATAACTATGCCTTAACAGCAGATGAAATAGTGAACAGGATGGGACGTCATCCGGAATACAAAACACACGAAGACATAAACAAAATCTGGCGCGAACAGGGTTGCATGACTGACTTATTTGACACACCACACGATGAATTACCTAGCACATTGACTAATTTAGCTTTAGCTGGCAGCATGGACAAAGTACAACAAACATTACAATCCATTAAAAGCGCTGCATCCAAGGGTGACAAAGATAAACTTGTTCAATGTTACGGACCTTATGCCTCTGATCTATACAGCAAATTCAAGAAATCCAAGGATTTACTTAAATATACAATGGAAAAGGACCGACAAGGCAAGAAATGTCTGCCTACCGCACCATTCACTTGCAAGGACAATAACGTTAATGATTTTGATATTCGTACTCACCGTGATTTCCATAAATACACCTTGACCAACAATATTATCGCACCAGTACAGAGTGCAGAAGATATTGATGTTACAAATCATCCTGATTTCAAAAAGTTTACCTCTCAATTAACTGAAAGTAAAAAAGCGTTGGAACAGATGAAGAAGTTGCGAATTGTGTCAGAAAATAAGAACAAGGAGTTGACCACTAAGATGGTTCAAATCCAAAAGCAAACACAGGCCAAACCTGCTGATGTCATTAAACATCCCACCTACCAGAAATTACAAGCTGAACTTAATCAGGAACGTTCCAAATTGGCTTCATTGAAAGAACAGCATAAGGCTACCAAAGAATCTGTCGAAATGAGCAATCTGGATCAACATCCAGAATATAAGAGAATGGCATCAGAACTGAAAAATGCGCGTGAAGCAGCCACTGCCAATATCGCACAAAATATGGATTTGGAAACACTGCGTAATAACCCTATGTTCCGTGATACCATGAAGCAGGTAATGCAACGCATGTCGGCCACTGGTTCTAAAGACGGTAATGCTGAATTGGCTCGTTTAGAACAGGACTTACGCAAACAGAAACAGGAATTAGATTCGGTGAGAGCTCAGACATTGCAACAATTGACCAATACTCGCCAAATGGCCAATGATATATTCCATGGTATTGCAGGATTATCACCTGAAGCCGTCAATAACATTATTAAATCTAAGGGTGACCTCAGTAATAATAAGGAATACCAAGCTATGATGGATAAGGTTAAGAAATACGCAGGTAATGGTGATATTAAACAGCATCCCGAATATCAGAATCTGGTCAAAAAATTAAATACTTTAACGCGAGGAGACGTTGACGGAAATGCATCTAATTTCAAAGATTTTGTAGTACAGGGACATAAATGTGCAGCTATGTTTGAACAGGGTAAGGCAGATATGCCAAGAGCAACTTTAATGAAACTGTTTAAAGAACGAGTGAACAGTGACCCAGACTTCAAAGCGTTACTCAAAAATGTTGTTGAATCGGCAGCTGCTGGAGACAGCAAAATGGCAGGATTAATGCGTAAAGCTAAGAATGAACAGTATGCTAACTCTCCCGAGTTCCAAGAATTCTTGATGAAGGTTACTAAACAACAACTTAAGACCAACCCAATTTATTCTAAGATGGTGGCCAGTATGATGGCTGATAAATGCGGTAAAAACGGAAAAAAAGGTCTTCGTCTGGAAGACCATCCGGAATATAATCAGTATGCCAGCGATATGCGTCGTCAGTGTCAAATGTTAAAGTAAAATAAATAAATAAATTGAAAGTTAAAATTCATTAATGACTAGAACTCAAACTAGACAGTCTTATTATTGTACAGGAGAACTTGTGAACATGTCAAGAGAACATGTACAGAAACATCCGAAGGATTTAGTATTGACATCAGAGGGAGACATGATATATGTCACATGTGCTGAAATGTTAGGACTCATTCCTACACCAGTATCAACTTCATGGGCTGTAAATCGTGCCATATTTAAGCTTATAAAACCAAGCGAATGGGAAACCATTCATTTTATTTGGAACATCGACACAGAATTAGATACACTGGCAACCTTGCATGAAATACATGCTAATCATCAACAGACCACCGATTCAAATTCAAATTCAGATTCAGATTCAGATTCAAATTCAAATTCAGATTCAGATTCAGATTCAGATTCAAGTGTAAACTGAATTTATATGTTGCTCAATATTAGATGGCGGATCGAAAGCTTAATAAAAAGGCATGTATTGGTATTATTACCGTTCCTTTGTCACCTAACAAGAAATATTATCAAGTATGCGGAGACAGTTACATATCAACCGCGCATATTCATATGCTTAAGCGAGTTGGTTTAGGTGTTATAGCAATACCATACACTATCGGAGATGACAAGTTCCAATACTATATGGACAGGGTTAATGGCCTGTATTTTCCTAGTGGTGGTGTATTTGCCGTTAACAATTTAGATTATTATAACTGTTGCAAACGTTTCATGCACTTAGCTATGCAGGCCAATGACAGTGGTCGGCATTTTCCTATTTGGGGTGTATGTATGGGTATGCAGCAGATGATGATGATTGCTGACGGTAATGATGACCTTAATCTACTTGAAGAATTCGATAGTTTCGGTAATTTAATGAGTACTTTGGAATTTCCTACTGATCCACGCGAAACACAGTTATTAAAAAACGTTAGTTCCGATTTCCTGCAAAGATTACAACGCGAGGAATGTACTTTGAACAACCACAAAATGGGTCTTAGTACAAAGACATTTATGAACAACCCACGGGTTAGTAAGTTGTTTCGTATTGTTAGTGCTAGTAAAGACCGTATTGGTCAAGAATATGTTTCTATCATAGAGGCTTTTAAATATCCATTTTATGGTTTTCAATGGCATCCAGAAAGAAACAACGAGATGGACTACCTTGTCAGTGTTTTCTCACAAGACGCTGAAAAAAATAAGAGAACAAAAACTATTGCCAATATAGACAAATTACCTTTCCGTAGAGTACATTGTATGAATTACAGTGGCCAGATCTATAAATTTTGCAATTTTTATTGGCACAATCGAACTAGTTATCATAATGCTGAACTGTGTACCGTACTTAATTTGGGCAAGCCGATTGGAAGTGGCATATAAAATAAAAATAACTGAGATATTATTAAAGAAAATTGACACAAATACACAATAGTATATGGTATATGCTGAATATGTATGGATTGGTGGTAACGGTGAGATGCGAAGTAAAATCAGAGTTATGAACCAGACAGAAAAACCAACGACATGGAATTATGACGGTAGTTCCACAGGTCAAGCAGAGGGCACGAAATCAGAAGTGTTAATCAAACCTGTACGAACATTTAGTAATGGTACAGACACAATGTATGTTTTATGTGAGACACTGCTACCTGATGGTACACCACATCCTACCAACAATAGGGCATGGGCTAATTCTGTATTCGAACGGAACAAAGAATTGGAACCATGGTATGGGTTAGAACAGGAATATTTTATGATGAATCCTAACAGTGATATGCCCTATGGTACTAAGCAACGGCAAAAACAAGGACAATTTTATTGTAGTGTTGGAGCGGAAAATGCATTTGGGCGGGCCATTGCCGAAGAACACATGAAACTATGTGTCTCGTATGGTATTAAAATTTCCGGTATTAATGCCGAAGTGGCCCCGGGAATTTCAAGTGGGTCCCTGTACAGGGATAGAATCTGGCGATCATCATTGGATGGCACGTTATTTCCTGTATAAAGTTGCGGAGAAACATAATGTATCTATTAATCTAGAACCCAAACCTTACAAATATTATAATGGTTCTGGTTGTCATGCTAATTATAGTACATGTGAAATGAGGGAAGGTAGTGCTGAACATAATGGTTTATACTACATAGACGCGGCTATTAAAAAGTTGTCGCAAAAACATATGGAGCATATGGTAGTGTATGGTACCGGTAACGAACAGCGAATGACAAATTTACAGATGATGTAGCTGATCGCGGATGTTCAATTAGGCGCGGAAACGAAACAGTTCAAAATAAAAAGGGGTATTTTGAGGACAGACGACCCAGTTCAAATTGTGAACCGCCAAAATATTTGAGACCACATCATTAAATTAAGTCGGCATTATTGATGAGTGTTAATTGTATTCCAGCCAGTGGTTTCCGTTGGGCCTGGGCGGCACCTCTTTTATCGCAATAGCGTCCTGAAATGCCGCACGAACGGCTGCGTAATTGTCGACAATGGTTTGGTATTGGTGTTGAGTAACGGCCACCGCATAGAGCCGCATCTTGCCATTGGTTGCTTTAATTGATTTCAGTGTTAAAATAAAGTCCCTCATATAATTCTTAAACTACTTTTTACATAACATATGTCCAAATCTCTATAGGTTTGCTACCATACAATTTCATTGTATCTACACGACTAGCTAAAATACCGTCAACGTCGGAATCATTGGTCACACTGCACAAAATACCAAGTGTGTCATTGCGTTTGTAATTCATATCAATCATATACGTACACGCGCTTAGTTTCTCCACATCTATTTCGATACCATTTATGTTAAACGTAGGTATTTTTTTGGGTTCTTTGTTATAAATAAAAAACATAAAACGTAGATGTTTGTTTTTCAGTTGCCCTCCGTTTCTTTTAGTCCATCGCTCAGGCCCACTGTTTAATAGATTAGATTCCCGAAACTGGCCGTCTATTTCTCCTTTAATAAAATGTCTGATATCACTCATATATGTTATTAATAAGCATAATTCAAGATAAATAAAGGTTTTTAAAGTTTAAAAACCTTTATATATATATGTCAGCTGATTTAGGTATTAACGACCTTGTCGCAAAATTTAAGAAAAAAAATCCCGAATACGATATTTCTCCCCAACAATTAAGTGCTCCTGTGCCACAAAATGGGCCATTATACGCGGAAGACGACTACGTCGTTATTTTAGATGATTCCAGTTTCATTGGCAGGAAAATTAAGAGCAAGAATTTTCAGGGTCCAGGTATCCTCAAAGCATATGCCCCTTGGTGCCCTCATTGTCGTAACAAAGCTACTGCAATACGATTGTTGGCAGAAATTCTTGATGATGCTGAAGCCGAATCAGCAGTGTATGTCCTAAATGTTACCGATAATGTATATATTAGTAAAACATTGGAAGTTGTGGCATTACCTACATTCTTCGAAGTGGATAAGAATGGCGTTATCAAAGGTCCGTTGGAAAATATTACAAGTATCGACGATTTGCGCAAATACTTACATTAAAACGGCGAAACGGGTATGAAATTACGAACGCCGCCTGGAAGAATGCCATGATTAGGGTCGTTTTTGTCTATCCAGCATCCTTTTAGACATTCAGTTCTCGTAACTCCATGTTTGGTCCCAGATTCCGATGACGTTGATTTTGATACCTATTATATTAAAATTCATTATAATTTTAATATGACGGTAGATTTAGTTCAGGAAAGTGATACGGACGATGATGATGACATGTATAATCTTGCCGAACTTGTCGAAGAATATAAGGACATGATTGAACTTGAAAATGAAAACGAGGTTTGAAAGTGTAAATTTGAAAGACTGAAATTAATAATGAACAGTAAAAATCAACTGCAAGAATACTGTCAAGCTAGATGCGAAGAGTTGCCAGTATATAAACATATGAAGAGCGGAATGATGTGGATAAGTTGTGTGACCGCCATGAGTGTCACTGTAACCGGTAAAGCATATAGCAAAAAAACGCAAGCCGACATATCTGCTGCGAAAGTTATGTTAGAGAGCTTAGGTTATTTAGAGAAAAAATTATCTCCCCGTTCGTCCCCTACATTGATGCTCACAGATAGCAACAGCAATATCAAACTCAATAAGTACCGACAATTTGAACTGTTCGCGAGTGACCTGGACATGAAACAAACGTCTCAAATTGCAGTACTTATTGATTTTGAGAATGTTAATAGCCTAACCGACTTGCATAATCTGTGGACTTATGAAGGGGGGGTCATACCCATCCTTAAATTTGTGGGTCAGAGTGATTGTAAGTCCGAAACGAGTTCATCTACACATGTAGTTACATGTACCGGTAAAGATGCTGTGGACCATTATATCTCAACATTTATAGGTCATCATATTGCCCTAAGGCAACTCAAAACAGTATTAATAGTGACTCGTGATGGTTTTGGGGAACATCATACTAAATTCTACCGGGATTCCGGTATGGATTTGGAATTTATATACTGCACCTCTGAAAGAATATGTGTTAAACATTTGCAGAAATTAGGATGTATCAAAACCAGTAGCCAACCAGAATACCTACATGATCTGGACAATCCTAATAGTTGGTCTTATCTAGAGCATTACGATAATCATGTCATCAGCCATCCTATTGGACGTGAATTTGAAGTTGAAGAGAAATATGAGAAAAACAAAAAAACAAGTGTTGTCAACGACGTTATCGATAACATAAAGAGCAAGTTATTGACTCAATGGTTTGTCCTAAGGGACAATGATTATCCTTATCATGTACCCGATAATGTGAAACATATGATTTATTGGCATGATGGCAGCCACAGCAGAAAGGTTGCTAAAGAAAACGTACATACACATATGGGTGTTAATATGGAAGATGTTGTGGTGTTTACAAATTCACCCACAATGCAAACAATACCTGAGATTGCACATCATCATGTTTTTGTTAGAGATTCAAGAGAAAAATTATAGAGACCTACAATATATGAATATTTCAAATACTACAATTATTGTAGTCCTATTATTGGCAACAGTAATAATCTATAGAAAATGCACATCAGAACCTGAAAGAGAACCCGATATGTCATGGACGCAATTTGGGGGTGCTGAAGCACCGGAGCCTGTACCTATTGCTGCTGCTGTTCAAGCTCCAGAACCAATTCCAGTACCTGTACCTATTGAAGTCGCTCCACAAACATCTACCGTGGCGGAATCTGGATTTAATAATGTCTTTGTAATGGTTAACCAGCCATTTACCAGCGATGGTCTAGTTACACATTGGAAATATACCGCAGAGAAACAAGGTTCTGTAGTTTTTATTGTAGTTGAAAAGAGCGCTAATGGCCTTTTCACAATTAAAGGGGAAAACCCAGTACAGATATTAAAACCGGGTGAGCAAGTACAGGTTGTGCCTGCCGCAACTCAAATCGCATTTGCCAAGGGTGATTTTATTGGCTTTAAAAGTGTAGGTAAAACTGTTCTTATACGGGACGACAAAGCTGGTTCACGCATGGTTCAATCGAACAGCAGTAAAGAATTAGGGATTAATAGTACTTTGGATAATGTCAAAATAATAAAGGACAGCTTGTATCGTATTGAGCCTAAAACTAGAGCCGTATTTCGCGCTACTAAAAATTTGGGTAGCGAAGAACAACCCGCTAAGTCTGCCGCACACATATTAGCACATTATAAGGCCAACCAGTTAGGAACTCCCGCTAATGGTGTTTATTGGATTAAATGTAGTAAGAAGGCTAAACCTGTTGAAGTATTTTGCAATTTTAGTATCCGTGCAGGATATGGTTACATGTTGGTGGCCTCTGTAGAACCCCAGGGCGGCTGGGCCAAAATAAGTAGTGTAACAGGCAAATTCGGTGTTCCTTTTAATCCAAATTTCAGTTATGGTACGTATGATAAATATGGTCGTTCGGGAACTTACTACATGAAATGGTCGCAACTGGATCGCAATGCCATAGCTGATAGCGATCCCACAATGTGTCGCGGAGAGGATGTAGTCTGGAATGCTCAGGGCAAATATTGCGGACAGCGTAATGGTAAACGGTTGAGTCTCAGTGGTGGTGTCGATGAAATTCTACTTGCTACAGGAAACAGTAAATATTGGGCATCATTGAGTCGTGTTCAGATAGAAGCGGCTAATGGTACACAACAACTTAAGCCTATTGCCACAAGCAATAACTTTGTAGGGCAATGCGAACCTAACAAGAATGTAACTGTTGTAACAAACGAAAAGGACTCAGCCCCGTGGATTAACATGGGTAGTGCACATGCATGTGGTAATAACTATATGCTATGGGGTGAAGATGGTTCTCTGGTCAATGAAAAATTTAAGAATGACAATGATGGTGTTCGAGTGTATATAGGTACCAAAGCCCAAGAAGAACATAAGAAAAAAGGCGGGTATCGGTTTAATCCAACTAATCATACAGCGCCCGGCAGAGCTGAAACATCTGCCAGTTATGCCGAAGCTCAGAATGTGTGTCGTTCATTTGGTAAGATGGTATGCACAAAACCGCAAATGGATGCGGCGCGACAATCAGGGTATGGCAGCAACATATGTGGTTGGACTAACACACCCCAAGACAAGTTCAGCATGGTTACTGAAAATGCGGTAAGTACCGATGTATGGGCTGATGATTTAGAAGAAGGTAAGGAAGTTAATGTATGTAAACCACAAAACACAAGGAACGGTCGTTCAGGTGTGTATTGCTGTGACCAATTTGAGTTTTTGGGATTCCGTTATCTGGACAAACCTTACAATCATGCAGGTGTGTGGTTGGTCAAATTCGAACAGTTATTCGAGCGACTATATGGCAACAATGTCCCAGTGGGTAGCAAATTTATAGTATGGAAACATGGAGCAGTAAATAATAAGCGCCAAGGTGTCAGTGTTCATAAAGAAACCGAACACACTTATGTGGCCATTTCACATAAAGATGGAATACCACCCAAGAACAAAACAGTAGAACAAAAATGCCAAATATCTAGTTCATTGCCATTAACTACCAGAGCCACATGGTTAATGAATGCACCTCTCTATGATTTTAAAGAAGGAACACAAGTCAGCAGCACCACTGCAAGGGGTAACATATTGAGATATGGTGCTAAAATTAAGCTGTTCAACAAGAGCTCCAAACAATACTTAGCAGGTACACGCAATCCATACTGGCACCTTCAACATAGTAAATATCGCCAGGATGATATGTGGCAAGTTGTAGCTTATCATGATGCCGCCAATTCGGGATCTGTTTGGAAAGTTCAATCCGTTAATACAACTGTTAAAGACGGTGAACCCATCAAGAACGGAGACTTAATAGAGCTTGTCCATGAAACAACAGGGGCTAAAATGGCACTTAACGCTAATCGATGGTCGCCCAGTCGGATTACCAATTATAAATTGGTTACACTGTATCCGGTTAACAATAATGTAAATGATTGTTTATGGCGTATTAGTGGAGAAGGTAAGGTGTTACGCCCTCCTAAAGCACGACAAACAATTACTGATTTCTTTAAGGAACGCAAATTTAACCCTCCGTTATATTGCCGGAGCAAGGAGACATGGGGCAAAGTACCTTTATCTGAGGTTAAATCCATTCCTATGGACTTCGGTTCTGGTGCTACATTAAACTACGAGTATATTATATCTGACCAGGGCTTGGGTAATTCTACCTTCGGTAGAATGCTACTGAAAAACACCACAACTGGAAAAGAACATGAATTAAAATCCAGTGCTAGTAGAAAGGGAGTTACCGTGAGAGGTGCTGTTGATATTAGTAAGTATGTAAGCCCTGGTGACAAAATTCAAATACGTTTCTTAGAATCTCGTTGTTGGTCTGGACATACTATGAAATGGTATTATTACGGTAAATTGCACTTTAGTTACATGCCAAATGTCAAAGCTATTGCCGAGGTTACATCTTCCTTCATTAATATAGGTGATCATATCCGTTTCAACCATTCAGTTAGTGGTCACTCGGTTGAATTGACAGGTAAAAAACATAATACCAAGCGCCAGGGTGGTACAACGGTCCATACAATTGCAGGCAGTAAGAAATATAATAACACTGGAGCATGGCAAGTTCAGTTGGTCAAGGATAAAACATATAATGATCGTTGTCAGCATTATCTAAACCGTATCAAGCGAGCTCGTCATCTAGCTAAGGTTTACACCGGTCCGTCGCGTGCCAAGGCCGTCCAGATAGCCAAAAAGGTAATCTCTGATTATAACAAACAATGTTACGAAATACCAGTAGCTGCTTACAACCGTGCCATGAGCATAAAACAACGTGATGTGCGTGAACAATTGAAATTATTAAGCAAGGAAACAGGATTATTTAATGAATATAATGATAAACTCAAGTCTGTCCGTAATCAGTTTGAACAATTGCACCAACAATCTCAAAATTATCAGTCGGAGCTGGATAAACTTAAGGCCAAGAATTGTGTACCTGTTAAGAAATGTGTAGATAAGCTTCATCGTAAACATACTAAAGTAGCAGAGACGTGTAAGAAGTTAGACCCACTGACCAAAGATGGACAAATCACTGATGAGTTGATTGCAAAAATAAGAGAGGTCAAACGGGTTGGAAAAGATGTCAACCATTTCCCAGTAGAGCTTCACGATGAACATAGCAAATATGTCAAGAGCAGCAATATCATTCCGTGTTAAATAACTAACAAAGCAAGAAAGACTCTCTTTCTGCGGGGGTTTGTTTGTTTTTATTTTGTGTGGTGCTTAGTTTCTTTGTCCGTGCAATCATTACTTGCATCCTTTCACAGGACATTGTTCTATTGGCCAACAGGAAAGCGGATTTCAATTTCCCTACGGGGCACCCCTAGGCATTTCAGTGCCTGGTACTTATAATGAAATTTGATTAGACATAAAAATAATTAATGGGTTCATCACAATCATCATTGAATAAGACAGAAGTTAAGGATTTGTTACGAGTACAGGAGCTCCGACTGCGTAATGAATTTAATGCAGCACAAACTAAACAAACCGAATATATCCAGATCATGATAGATAGTCTGAAATCGATACCTACTAAGGAAATGCGGTTTGAGAAACTACTTGACACCCTTGATAAGAGATTTGTGAGCAAAGTGGCACCTGTAATAGATTTTAATGTTCGCGTTTTTGTCATGGGTATGGTCTCCGTTGGTAAATCAACATTAATCAATGCGTTAGCAGGCGAAACTGTTACTCAAACTGGTTTAGATGCTACAACGACAATTGTGAAACATGTTGCTGACCTACCATTGACCGTGGCTGGTCGACAATTTACTATGAACATGTACGACTGTCCGGGTGTGGATAAATCATTCGATTATGCAAGTACCAATTTTGTTGAACATTTAGCTCTGGCTAATGTGTTGGTAGTAGCATATACAGCAACCATTGATTACTTGGAAGCGGTTGTCAGGATCGCATCAGCTATGCATAAACCAATTATATTTGTCAGGACCTACTGTGATATGGCAGAAGACGAACAAATAACTGCAGTATTGAGTCGTGATTCAACAGCTATGGGGAAGTTGTTGAATCGCAATGACGTGACATGTCTGGGCGTGTCTGCAAAATATCCAGATAAATTACGTGACAGGTGGATGACATTTACAAATACGCTTGATGAAACATGTTCATCGGTCGCATTGAATTGTGCAAATTTCGCACAGGCACCCCTTGATCCTCTCCCACGTCAAGCTTGTTCTGATGTCGACGCTGAATCTGAAGATGACAAAGACATGGATGATGATTTTTATAACCTTGAGTACGATGATGAGATGAATCTGACATGTACACCAAATGAAAATTCAAAATAATTATTGCCATTGTTTAAGCATATCACCATCAGGCTTTTTTGAATATTTTCTAGCTTTGTCAAGACATTCGCGAAAATTCTCGTTTTCGCTCGCTCTTTCAGCGAAATTATTGTCAGTGTCGTACCAATCATTAAATACGCAAAATGTATACATATTTGTTAATAGCTTACCTAATGCGCCGACATTATATTCAATATCCGAAGATCCGACCATATTCTTGTGATTGACATACGATCTAAGATATTCTGGCATGTACACCTTGTCTGGAATTATCCCCATTTCATGATACCTATCAACTACAGCATGCAGAACAGTTTCATATAGAGTTACTATATCTCTAATATATTCGTGCACGCCCACCATGCCGTGTTCCCGTTTGTGATAACCCCAAGAAAAAGGATATAAATACTTACTGGGGATTCTAGCAGCTTCATGTACACTATAACGACCACTAAACGGACCAACCTTTTTACTGATTTCTCGCTGAAACTCATATGATGATAAAATACCACAACGTCTGTATGCCATTATGTAATTATGCCGTGTTCAATTTTAAGCCTTAAACTTAAAATTGAACACAGCATAATTACACTATGAGTTCGCCAACCCCTACAGAAAAGGAAATTCGCATGATCCAACATAACAAATCACGGGAATCAAAGGCACTGGTTGATTCTCGCGAAAAAACCGACCGTGGTCATGGCCATTCACCTGAATATTTTTGCCAGAAACAAATGTCGCGAGCTGATAATAAACTTGATAAGAGGGAACAATCTAAATTGGAGGCATTGCCACAATTTGTAGATTATCCTGTAGGAGTCAGTGTCAAGCCTCTGAAAATAAACAGACACAAAAAGATGAATATTTGCAAGCTAAGGCATACATAATTTGCATTATGCCTTATGCCAATGATTTGAGCATTCTCCTGTATTTGTACTTGAGTTCGCTGTTATTATAACCAAAGATTACCAACTGTTGCCCCTCATCGTCGCCTATATGGACATGTTGATGATGATTATAACACAACCCAACAAGGTTATCCTTATTGTTTTTGTGCATACTTTCCGTTACATAACCAATGTCATTAGCTTCGCTTTGATATCTAATGTGATGTGTATGTTCTGCTGATTGTTTACAATTCTTTATACCGCATTTATTGATAACTTTATCAGCATTGTATCTACTCGTCTTAGTAACTACAGCTTCGCTATCACGATAATAACGGTCGCGGATAGCGTAGGCCTGAGCAATGACATCTTTGGGTAAACGTAGATGTTTGGCTACTTCTAATCCATATAAGCATTTACCTGAACCCTTTTTAAGTTTGCGATCATAGATTATTTTATCGTCTTCATAGTCTATTGTTAAATGATAGAGTTGCAGACGTTCCAGTTCGGTAACTTCAGGCATTTGTGATAGCTCATGCAAATGTGTAGCGAAGATGAATTTGGTTTTTTGTTTTATTAAATGCATAATGCTAGCAGATACCAAACTTACCGCTGAAGCTGATTCAGTACCGTGGCAAATCTCATCCCCTAGAACAATTGTTCTATCATCGGCACGTTTTAAAATACTGCGCAATTCAGTCATTTCAACGGCATATGCCGACAGACCACGGTCCATATTGTCATTACCCAAGATGCGCGTCATTAGAGTTTTAAAAGGATAATATGTAAATTCAGTAGCGGGGACGTAAAAGCCAGCCTGAGCCATGATAATAGCGACGCCAAGAGATTTCATTGTGCAACTTTTGCCGCTCTGATTAACTCCGTAGAGCAACATACCGTCATTGCCGTTACCATTTCCTAGTTGAATGGTTTGGGGAATATATTGAACCCGTTTTTCCACCATGGGATGACGGAGTTGAACAGCATTAACCCAACTTAAATTTTCATCTGGTTTTATTTCCGGTTTGCAATAATTACTACTCATAGCATGCGCTGCCATACCGAGGTAAAGGTCTGTCTGTCCTATTACGTTGCTCAAGTTCAGACATTGTCCCTGATACTGTGACAATGTCCTGAGCAAATTAAAATAAGCATCTATACTCAGACTTTTTAACTTTTTTAACGTAGCTTCCCGTTTACGTAGGAGTTCATCTAGCAGTTTTACATTGATTTTTACATTAGATTTATTACGTGTGTCTATATGTAAGTCGTCCCAGGCTATGGTATATTCTACACCATCTACAGCAAACTTCAAATCAACTTTAAACTGTGATTTTAGTTTTGTGTATTGGGCTTTAGATATGGAAATATAACATACATCCTCACCTACTTTGTATGCGCAACAATTAGACCCTTTTGTGATAGTATCTGATAGTTTCTCGCATGTTATTGTTCTAATGCGTTCATATTGAACAAGTTTATCTGAAACTTGATCTATTTCATCACTATATCCCCGTTTGAAAATAGTTCCTTGTAAATTGTCCAAAACCGTGCAACATCCTGCTTGTTCTATATCAATAATGTCAGCATACATTTTGCGATATTTAACCATGAAGGCTAAACTCTCTTTCATAAGGTCATCATATATGGGGATATGTTTAAGACTACAGCCTATTATTTCAACAGTATTGTAACATTGATCAGTGGTATGAAGTTCAGCAGGGGACAGCGTATTTAATGTAATTTTTCGATGCAGACGGTCCAGGTCACGCAATTTAGCTAATTGTGTTCTGACCGCTTTTAAATCGCCTGTTGGTATTTTAATAGCTTCGTCTATGAAACTGTACCGTTTATTTAAAAGTCCGGGTACCGTGCTACAATTTAATAATCTGCTTCGGAGAAGTCTGCAACCCATAGGTGTTTTAAGGGAACGTTTAAGCAAAGCAAACACTGAATTTTGTTTTACCTGTTGATAATATCCTTCTATAATGTTTAACTGAAACACACTGCTTGTTTCTAAGGACATGGTTTGATCATTGGACCAATGTTGAGGATACACTAGATGTGACAGTAGTGCTTTGTTATGGTCTGAGCAAAACTTCAGCAAATATACTAATGATGTAGCTGCCATAGGTGCTTGATATAATCCCAACTGTTCCAAAGGACTTTGCTTGACATCGAAGTATTCAGATAAATACTGTTCTTGGAAAGTTACCGTTTCAATCTTGTTGTGTTTTATACCGGACACCTGGAAGCCTTGATAATTCATATGTACTGTTGGTTTGATGTTATTGACAATATCCGCGAAACTTAAGTTAACTCCCTGCCCTTCCTTGGATAAGCTGAATCCCCAGCTGTCTACCTGGTCCGGTGTGATAATAGTCTCGGTTTGTTCAGGATTTTCTACCAATACGATTTCGACTGGATTAAATGTCTGGAAAAATCTCGTTAGGTCATCAATGGCCAGGTTGGGGTCTTCTGGTGTCGAATTGGACTCGAACCAATAAGATTGACCGGTAGTAATATCTATAGCCGTCATACCGAAATATTCATAACTTTTCTTCGTGGACCTATTGTATTGTGAATTAACATATACAGCAACCATATAAGGGTCACGTGCGGAAGTCATACTGACCGATGTTGATGGGCTTTTGATATAAACAACTTCTCTTTTGGGCGGTATTTTGCCTTTGGGTTTAGTAGTTTGGTTAATGACCACTACAGTGTAACCACAGTCTACCAGTCTATCTACATTCACGTCAAGTGAAACGCTGTTGAAACCTGCCATCAAAGGGTTTGACCGATTGTTTTCCAGTATGGCTGTTTTGCAGCGTGTTAGTTTAATGTTTAACAACTGAGTTATTTCTTCGATATTGCCTACTTTTTCTGTATCGTTGTTGAGGCCATACATTTCATGAAATTTACCTATTTGGTAAAATACGACAGTTTTATCTCCGTATAGTTCTTGATATTTATTGTAATATTGTTCATAATCTTCTAGTTTACCCATTGTTTAATATTAGAATTAAAAGGTTCATTTTTTAGTTATTATTATGAACAAGTATGAATTCACTACAAAAGGAGCATATTACTCTAACAAAGCAACTAAACAAAACAATAATACATTGCTAACGGGAGATACCTTAGTATGGGACATTGATTTTAGGGGATTTGATAGGTTTAAGATAGCAACCGACAATCTACAAGGTCTTACATATGGGAATATTAAGACCCATGAATGAAATACAAACAGAAGCTAGAAGATTTCACATATATGTCCAAAATAATACAGAAACAACACAAATAAACTAGAGTTGATAACAGAGTTGTACAGTATTTTGAACAAGATATTAAAGTTCGACATGGACTAGCAGCTTATCTACACGCAACATCCACCCTCCCAAAAATTACAGATGCTTACAGAGAATTAACAATTATACATCATGTAGAGGGAACATATTATACCCATGCTTTCTCTGGTGGTTATATTGGATTAGTATACGGGGAAGGAGTTAATTTATCCATATGGGATGGAGACGGTCCGTCGGAGTTAATAGATAAACCAGAAGATGTTAACAACAAGATTTTTACACATGAAGGCAGAGGTGTTCAGTTGCGTTATGTACATGATATCAAAGAAAACATAAAATATAAGACTTTAATACGAATAAAATATGACAAAGAAGAAAATACATATTATTCTGGTTTTATTACTGATAATGACGATGTAAAGAGGCCCGGGAAGTATGTGCTAAACAGGACGGGTGGCTTTATTGAAAACATTGGAAAAATAAATGGACATTTATTAAAGAGGCAATTGGCTGTTGAAAATTGTTGGTATTTTAACGAAGAGGTAGCATCTCCTGTTGTTGATTATAAATATATGTGTAATGACACAAGTAACTCAAAATCATGGCAACAAGATAATTCTATAGTAATCCAGATCGGGGGAAATATAGCCGGTGATGTAAAAACATTTTCTTACCATCTCGAAAACACCAACACGCGTCCAGTTTTACCGAATATAATAGATGATGAATAAATATATGATTGTAGTATTTGATTTCGATTTAACCTTGACAACTGTGCATACAGGAGGTATACCTAATATAAATACTGATTATTTTGGCGAACGGTTAGAGGTTGTTAAAAAAATATTAAACAACCTCGAAAAGGATAAGATATCTGTTTACATATGCACACGCGGTGTAGCATCATATGTAAATACATACGTGAAATCCAGTAAATTTAAATTAGCAATAACTGGTGTGTGGGGAGCTACAGATTTAAGAGAATTGGCGAGTGGTGACTGGCATCTACGAAAAGTAGAAATACTTGACAAAATTTGCCGTCATCATAAGATTGATAAGTCAGAAATCTATTTCTTCGATGATACGAAGAAAAATATAGACGCAGCCAAAGCAGCTGGCTATATTCATAGCATCCATGTCAATCTTAAACACCCAGTTGAAGATTATTTCAATTAAGCTATAGCATAATTGTTTTGTTCACGTAGATAATAATAAATACCGATGGTTCTGTGTCTTCATAGTTAGCGGAAAGTATAAATTCAACGTTTAAGTCTTTAACGCGATAACTATTGGGTAGATCAATATAGAAATTGCAGTTCGGTTGTTCAGCAAGACATCTATCAACCACAATAGATTTAGTGTCATTGACGTTTTCTGAAACAATTATTCTGTCTGAAAAACAAAAACTCGAATCACATAGAGTAATATACATTTGATTGGTTTGCATGTTACATATAGGTAATTTAAAGTCTGTGTAGCCATTTACTTTTTTGTAGACATGACTTACAATTGTCACATTAGCTGGAGCTTGAGCAGGAAATGGTCCGTTTGTTTGAAGTCTAAATTCAACACGAGTCCCTTTTTTACCCTGTGCCTGGAGATATACTTTGGATAGATGTCCGTTATATATAGGAAGTTCATAGACCTCGCATCCTTGGACGGTGCATGTATTA
>Ga0136555_1000407_pt1 | contig 17472 bp, 13 predicted proteins | sample AntRauTorckE5432_FD_104927 | JGI IMG/M metagenome (GOLD analysis project Ga0136555, IMG submission 104927) | Saline lake microbial communities from Rauer Islands, Antarctica - Metagenome Torckler E5 #432 | ecosystem: Environmental > Aquatic > Non-marine Saline and Alkaline > Saline | place...
CAAGAAACTTTTGCAATTATTGATGGCAGTGAAGAATTAGGATCTGCTGCGTTCGATAGCGGTGATTATGATGAAGTAAGAAAAGCCATATTGGAAGTTAGGACTGTATCTACAGGTCAAGATATGGAAGACCTACTGGATGATAGCATACCAGCCGGTGATATCCCCGATATGGAAGAGGACGAAGAGGAGATAGAGGAAGTCCAGACACTGGGTTCATCCACCGCAACTTCCGCAACTTCCGCAACTTCCGCCACGAAACAGGAGGAACAGGAACAGGAAGAAGAGGAAACTTCCACTGCTTCAGGAAGCACTATAAATATAGAAGAGGAGGAAGAGAAAAAACCTGCACCAGTAAAACCAATTAAAATTAAAGCTGTAAAACCCGTTAAACCTATTAAACCTAAAGCTAAAGCAAAGGATAAAGCTAAGGAAGATAAATTTCAGGAAGGTAGTGTAATATACTCGAAGGGTGGTGTGCTAGATAGCAGTAAGTATGAAAGTGTTCTTCTTGCAGAATCAGTTAATCATAATTCCTGTGTCGTTATAGTTGATGTAAAAGGGTGCGAAAAGCTTATTTACCCAATGTGCATGCACCTGTTTGAAGATTCTAACGTTGAGGAATTGTATGATTTAATTATAAAGGGATTGCAGACGGCTGAAGAACTCAATTTGAATTGCAACGTTCAAATGCAGACAGGTATGCATTCATATAACATTGTAAAGCTGGATAAGGAAGACCGATATATCTATTTAAAAATACAGAATTAATAATAATTAAAGTTTAAAAACCATATGAAAATGACAGTATAAAAAATATTAAATGGAAAAGGAAAAAATAACTGTCACTATCAAACCCAAAATCAAACATCACGCGGAAGCGGAAGCTAATCCTAACCCTAATCTTAAAGTTAAAGTTAAAGTTAAACTTAATGTTCAACCTAAAGTTCAACCTAAAGTTCAACCTAAAGTTAAACTTAATGTTCAACCTAAACCTAAACCTAAAATTAATGTTAAAGTTAAACCAGTTAAACCAGTTAAATCAGAAGCCGCTGAGGTTGAAATTGAAGATGAAGATGAAGTTGAAGTTGAACCTGAACCTGAGCCTGAGCTAGAAACAGTTGAAGTTGAACTTGAACCTGAACCTGAACTGGAAACCATTGAAACCACAGAACCAATAATAACCGACTTAGAAGAGACTGACAATGATCTATTTCCAAACGGTAAGTACATACCCTTCAGCAAGATCAATCAAGGTGTTATCAAACCCAATACCTGGAACAATTACATTACTTTTATGAGAAAGTTATATCCTCATATTAATTTACCCGTAGCAGAAGATGGCGTTATGTCAGAGAATTTTTACTGGGAAAAACTGTCAAGTTCAGAAGTGCTGCAAGATATTAAAAAAATTATCCTAATTAACTTTCACATACGCGATGGTCCCAGTATGGCTTCCAAGTTGTCACCCGTTAGGGCAGTGATGATGCGCATAAGTCATATTGTACCTAAAGAATGCACTTGCGCATGGAATGATCTTATCATTGAATGCCGCAACGAATTTCATAATATAGTGACGGAATTAGGTATAATTCCGTATGTTCCGCCGGCTAAAAAAAACCAACCAGAAACATGGACAGAGGCATATGATATCCTTACAAAGGCAGCTGATAACAAGTCCGTTGATCCTCGCGTCAGAGTGTTAGCAGCATTATACCGTTATGGTTATATATTCCGAATGAGTACCATATTTCGCACATTTATTCAGGAAGATAGCGATGATAATATCCTAATTCCTATCAAAACCAAAGGCGATGATGGTACAGAAGTGGCGCGAAGACGTCAATCAAATGTGTTAAATATAGCATCAAACACATGGACAATTTATCGTGACGAGGTACCAAAGTGTATTTTTAATATAAACGACAAACTTACCACGGAGTTACTGAAAATTTTTGGTGAATCCAACAAATTATTCGAACAGGGTTGGATATTACCCAGGAAAAATGGCACACCATATGCATATGACGCATCAGTTAGCAGCTTTTCAAGTTGGACGAAATTGGGCTTGTGTACATATAGTATATACCGTAGGTTATATTTGGGATGGTTACGGCAAAATAAAGCACAGCGTAATTTATCTGATGCCGAATATGATAATGCTATGACTATACTTGATCACAACACTACATTTGACCCTATTACATATATCCTACCCACGCCCAACTAAAAACTAAAAACAATCTAAAATTGAAAAAATGCTCTTTTAACAGTCTTAATAGATGAATTAATGACATATATGAGTTCTATGAGTTTAAGTTTATATCGCATTTTTGAACTTGGCGGACATGTTCTGCTGGAAATGGTGTCCTGGTTGTCACAACAACAACCAGAATACATATGTGCAGGTATTCTAATAGCTGCAACCTTAATTCTTGTTAGTTCCTACTTCACCGAAGAAACGGAAAATCAAACGGAAAAGCAAAATCCACGCACTGTTTATCTGCGACCAAAGCCTCCGGTTGGGATTTCTCCATTGAAATTCAATGCGCTCGCAGCAAAGATGCAGGACTTTATTGTAAAGTTTAACAGAGCGACAGGCGAAGATTGTGTTGAATTGGCAGATATCTTACAAGAATGCAAAGCACTTAACACTAAGGCTAAGCAAGGAGAAAAGTTACAGAAAAAAGTTGATACTCATCTTTTTTATCTTTCGCGACTTGTTGACGGAGATTGTAAAAGTCTATCTGATGCCTATCAGGCATATGAATTTCTAGTTGACCAGAATAAATCGAGCGTTTCAGACACTACTCTCTTGCACAATATTAATACGCAATTGGAGACTGCTCAACGCCGCATCGAGGATCTGGAAGAAGCACATGACACAAAATATATCCCTCACGAAGAATCTGAATCTGAATGTGACGAGATGGGTCCTGTACCAGTGTCGGACACACTACCAACACTTTTTAAATGCTTTAATCTAATGACGGCTAAACAGTTAAAATCGCGCACAACGGCGGAAAGTCGCCAAGGTTCCCGTGAACAAGGTTACAAGAACAAAGAGCAACTTATTTTTGCTCTATGCATTGATATGAGTTATGACCCTGAGAAGGTTTACGAGCGATTGATTGTTTCTGTTAAAGATGAGTTGCCTCTCAGTATCGCTAAGAGGGAGCTACACACTGCCGGCCTAGGAGTTTAAATTAAGAAATTAAGCATTGTAATGATACAGTTGATATTTGCGGCCATCGCGACGGCTTACATGATCTGTCACTTTGGATTTAGTTAAGTATGGTATGGAATCGTATAATGCAATGGCCACCGTGTTATCATGAATCACGCATAAGTTCAATTTGGCACCGGCTTTTTCATAACATGCGTACAGGAGAGCATTACCGTATCCGGACCGCCGATAGTCTGGATGAACCACTAACTCAGAAACAGCAAATGTCTCCGGGTTAAGTCGTGCAATTCCAATGAGTATCCCATGTTCTTCATGCTTCAATATCCACTCATTTTCATTGTCGATTTCGAATGCACCTGAATCTACAACACCTTGTTTATAGATTGGTGGCGGTGCGCCAAAATCCATGTAAAGCTTTTGTGCCCGTTGTATATCGGTCATATGATAATAATTATCATCAATTCATTTTAACTTAAATTATATAATTGATGTTAATTAGATTATAATGAGTACAGAATCCGATGATTCCATGATTTCAATAGAACCAAGAGAAAAACAACAGAGTAGTAATCTAACAATGACCGCAACTATGGCTGGGTGGGTTATGCAAAATCCAGTAGTATTTTCTATACTGTGTGTATGTTGTAGTGGATGTACTGTAGTTGGTTTTGCCGCCATGTTCAAAGTGGTGGATCGTGAAACGGTATCTATTACACAAATTATATCAGGTATACTTACCTTACCTATGTTGTTCACTATATATCATGCACCTTTTAATTTAATAAAGATCCTAGATAACACTATCAATAGATTAACTGAAAACAACGAAAAAATGACACAGAACAACCAAGTGTATTCCGAGAACAACCAGTTGTTGGTAAACGAGATACATGACCTTAAATCTACAAAAGATCAACTTAATGTTGAAGTGTCACGCTTGAAATTAGTTGAAACAGGATTGCAGCAGGGATTGTCGACGATGAGCACTATTCTTATTGCTGGTTCAGATAAACAAAAAGAATTACAGCAGGCACTGGAACATGTTTACAATGATATGGTTAGCTCCAGTGATGAATTATCTAGTTCATCATCAGAGTTTATGAAATCACTATTAAAAATGGAAGATCTGACAGAAGAATTGCGTCAAACAGCCAGCGACAACCAAGATTTAACTGAACAGCTTAACACTGTATTGGACGAACTTACTAATTTATTGAATGATCAGAAACAAGTAATTTTCAATGATAAATTGCATGATTTGACTACAAAATTAGATTCAACGTCGGATGGGCCTAACGGTTTGCGACAGAGGTTGGCTGAGAGAACTGTAACTGTGGCAGACGAGGAACAACTTTTACAGTTTCTTAACGAATTAGACGATCTATTGAAATTGCATGCTGATATAGAGAAATACCACAGCGACACAAAGTCGAGAATGCGTAGCCGAGGATTAACAAATAGTCCAGAGACAACTACAGTGGTCAGTCTGTATATATAATTTATAATTTATAAATTGATTCCTATGGAATAATTAATAATGGGTAACAAAATTAGCAATGTAAATATTATTATTTTGAAATGACTGTCAAAATGAGCCATAGAACTCCATGCATATATTGCGAATTGTTTACAGCTAACTATATTTATGAGATAAATGAAGGAATCAAGAACAAAATGGCTGTGTGTTCCGATGCATGTCTTAACAATATCTTGGACAGCACAAGAATGAACATATGTTCAACTAAATGCAACGTTAATGACTGTTATGATCTTTTCCTATTCTTAGCGAGAGGAAAGGATCATCTTAAATCCCTTACAGGGAAATGCCGTAAATGTACAACTATGCACAATATAAGGCTATCGTCGCATATAATAAGTTATTACAATAATGGACTAAAGTCTAACCCTCATAGAGACGGCATTGACCCTCCCGCTTACCAATTAATCAAGCCACAAGCTTCCTAGTTATATTCCATCTTACATAAATAGGTTCTTCTGTTGACATTAATTGTAACTTTGCCAGGTTCGATATTATATTTAGATGTAAAACCATCCTTTATCTGAATATGTTTCGGGTATAAATGATATTTACATTATTAGATTTAGACACTCTCTTAAGCTTCGCTAGATTCTCGCAACTATCTCGATATCTATCTTTACTAGCCTTACTGAACAGAGAACTAACTGTAATATAGGATTTCTGTAGACTTAATGTTATTTTTATTTATAATTTGATTCCAAATGGAATATTAATGGGTAACAAAATTAGCAATGTTCCAGAGCAGAGTAAATATTATTATTTTGAAATGGCTGTCAAAATGAGCACATGTTTGCATAATTACCATAGATCTCCATGCATATATTGTAAATGTCCTACAGCCAACTATATTTATGGGATAAATGAAGGAAACCAAATCAAAATGGCTATGTGTTCCGATGCATGTCTTAACAATATCTTGGACAGCACAAGCATGAAGATATGTTCAGCTAATTGCAAAGTTAATGATTGTCATCAAGACTTCCTATTCCTGGCGAGAGGAAAGGAGCATCTTAAATCCCTTACAGGCAAATGCCGTAAATGTACGACTATGTATTGTTTGCGGCTATTGCCGCGTACAATAATGGACTAAAGCCTAACCCTCATATACGCTGTACTGACCCTCCCGCTTACCAAGCAATCAAGCCACAAGCTCCATCTTACATAAATAGGTTCTTCTGTTGACTTTGAAGTTTTGGTGTTAAATGATAACGGTGCGCATAGGTATGGATTATGATTATGATTATGATTATGATTATGATTATGATTATGATTATGATTATGATTGAAGGACTGGCAGGTTCCCATTAACTAACACTGTCATTCATTTTTTACACTGACCTTATCAATGTAAAAATTGACAACGATTAATATGTAATGACAAACAATAAGATTACTATTCCAGTCATCAAAAAGAAAATCAAGATGAAGCCTAAAACCAAGAAAACTAAATTTAAACCTAAAATAACGGAACAGGACCCATCTCTTTGGGTAAATCAAGATTTAGACTTGGGTAACTTTGAACAGATTTTACATATTTCTGATATTCATATCAGACCATTGCAACGACATGATGAATTTGTAAGTGTTTTCAAGACACTAGACAAGGAACTGGAACATCTTTGTCAAACGCCATCGGTATTAACTGTAACTGGTGATGTGTTTGATAACAAGACCATTTTTAAACCAGAAACCTTTAAAGTATGCCGTGACTTTTTTAAGTTACTGGCTAAGCACTGTCCCGTATTAGTGATTGCGGGTAATCATGATATGCTTGAAAATAATCTCAATAGGCTGGATGGCATTACGCCTATTGTTGATGACATAGACAATCTTCACTATCTAAAATACAGCGGTGTCTATAATTCTAATGATACAGAACATAGTTTTGTAGTATCTAGTCTTTACGATAAACAATTTATAAGCAAAGCTGACCTTGAAACTTATTGTATGACGCAAGAAGGTCGGAAATATATAGCTCTATACCACGGTACACTGACGGGTGCTGTCAGCGATACCGGATTTGAAGCTGCTGAGGAAGAACAAGGCGATAAAGAAGAGACTGGTTCCGATAAAGTAAGTACCCGTTACCGAAATATATCGGATTTTAAAGATTATGACGCGGTTCTCCTAGGAGACATACATAAGCATCAGATAATGAAATCTAGCAACCCTATTGCATATGCCGGTAGTTTAATTCAACAAAACCATGGGGAGAATCTAGCAGGTCATGGTATACTGGTATGGAAAAATAACGAGGCAAACGAACTTGAACCGATATTACACCCAATTCGTAACCAATACGGCTTTGTGGATGTTATGTGTGAAAATGGAGAATGGTCCTGGACTGTCGAGGAGTCGGATTTGCCTGAAAATTGTTACGCTCGCCTAATCATTAAGAATTGCACAGCTACGCAAGTTGACCTAATAGTCTCTGAAATCAAGCGTAAAGTTAAAACTCTGGCGATTTCCAAGAAGAACTGTATCACGGAAGAGCTAAATGAGTTTGAAATACCACCGGATATCAAACGAAAAGAAGATGAAATAGATTTGATTATAGAACAAGCTAACCAGAAAAATTACGATGCCGATGCACTTGTGGACTTACATAAACACTACCAAAGTATTATTGATGCTGAGGACACTAGTATTGTTACTGCCGTTTGGAAACCGATGGTTGTAGAATTCAAGAATATGTTTGGGTATGGGGCTGGCGTAGTTAATAGAATTAACTTTAAACGCGGAGTCACCGCTATCATGGCCAACAATGCTGTGGGTAAAACAAGTATTGTCAACATACTATTATTTGCTATATTTGGTCGTACCCCTTTGAATCCCAGTACCAGTACATATACCTTTGATATTATCAATAATAAGGAAACGACGGGTTACGTAAAAATATTATTGAAATACGGAGATAAATATTATCTAATTGAAAGGAAAACTATTAGAAAAAAGAATAGTAAAATCACCTCAGCTGTGCTCAAAATGCTCAACCGTTATGATTTTACATGCGAAGTATGGGAATCTAACATAAAGGGAGAAAAAACATTGAACTGTAGCGAAACACGCAAAAACAACAACGATACATTTATCAGGGAGCTCTTTGGTGATATTAATGACTTTTCACTGAGCAATTTGTTAAACAAGGAAAGTTCGTTGGATTTACTGTCTATGACACCCACTGACCAGGTAAAGACATTGAAGCGTTTATTTAAAATGGGTATATATGATACCTACAAGGATCTTAATAAACAGGAAGTATCCGCTAAAGAAAAAGAAATAAGCAGCAACAAAACCAAAAAGCTAAGTATGGAAGGAATGATAGAAGAAAAAGTAACACCTGAAGAGTTGAGGGATCAAGAAGACGAGACAAATGGGTTAGAACAGGAATGTTCACAATTAAAAGATGAACATGAACTAATCACGGAAAAAATAGAACAATCAAGGAACCAGCAGCAAGACATTAAGGATAGTATAAAGGAAATACAGAACGAACTCAGCGGTTTAGGTTCAGATTCCGATATGGAACCGGATATAGATATAACAAAATTACAAGACGACCTTGAAAAATATCCAGAATCATTAAAGGATACGGGTGATAGTGTACAATACTTAAAACTAAAGATAGAAACTCTGCAAGATAAACTCGATATGGTTATGAGTCAGCTTGAAGGAAAAGAAATGCCTATAAATGTAGGAGTAGAAGCATTAAAGACAGAGCTCAAGGAAGCTCAGGAGTATGTAACAGAACTCAAACTCGAATTTACCAGCCCTACCGAAGCTACCGAATCACAGGCATATTTGAATAAAATATTAGGTCAATTAACTCAAACATTAGAGAACATTGATGTTACCGATGACCAACCCGATTTAGATTTAGAACATGCGCAGAAACAGAAACTGGAACTGACCGAGCAACTGGTCCCATTGACCAGTGATTTAGATGAGTTGTTATCCCGTAAAAAGGAACTATCTAATTCTAAATCTAACACTAATTCTAACACTGAAACGGAAATGGATTATGAAGAAACGCTATCGCAATTGCAATCTCAGTTGAACAGTCTCACATTTGACAATACACAACTGGACAAAACACGTGACCGTGATTTGGATTTAAAATTGAATTTGGATTTGGACGAATTAAATGCACAGTTGCAGCCTGACAAGGGATATATTGTTGTAGATATTACTATGGATGACATACAACAACTTCTTCAGGATGTTGAGGATATCCAGAGAAAAATAGATGGATTGGAAGAGTCCGTTATCACCGATATTGCTCAGTATGTCGATGTATTATCATCATGTACCTTGATAGATGCCGATTTAAAAGAGGATTATCATTTGGATAAGGATAAGGAATATTGTATAGTGGAAGATACTGTTGTGGATAAACTTATGAACCATCTGGAAAATGAAGATGACCGCAAGAAGATTATGAAACATATCAATACATTGTCAAGACAATACAGCAGCAAACAACAACAAGCCGAACAGATGCAGGTAAAATACGACAACAATGAAATTGCTAAGAGCAACATCAATATACGAGCTAAAATAAATCAGTTGAGATGGCTGGAAAATAAGTCTGAGATTTCAAGACTTACCGAGCAACGTGACCATGTATTAATTATGCAAGAATTGCAAAAAATAGCCTATCATATAGAAACACACCAGAAAAACAGCGAAATCAAATCTACAATAGAGCAACTGGAAAATGTAATTAATTGGTACCAAAACAGAGAACAGATGGAAACTTTAAAGGAAAAGATAAAGACAACTGAAGATAAGCTTGCATTGCACGATGCTAAGTTAGACGTTATAGATATCCAACAAGAGTTGGACGAACATTTGAATTTAATAACACTTGCAAAACAGAAGGAAACATTAACTATCGATTTACAACCTTTGATATCTCAATTAGAATTGCAAGCTGATTGGGAGGACATGATAGTTATACAGAACAAAGTGGAAGCCTATCATATGATGCAGGATATTGCGGAGTATGAAAAGGACTTACAACATCTGGTGAATGATCATAATATCTTGGAAAAAGATGGTAAAACCAGTCGTAATAGATTGAGGTTATTAGAAACGGATTATCAGCAGGCTAAAGAGCAACTGATGGTGTTGAAGTATCAAAAATCCCAGTCTAACAAGGTTGAACGGCAGATAAAGGAGATAGACGAGGAACTGGTGAGACTTGAAAAGGAAATTATACCTCTACAAGACTACAATGAAATTATGGGCAACAAGGGTATTACCAGCAAATTATTATTTAATAAGATTAAAGCTGTAGAAGAGTATATCAATAGTATTATTAGTAACTTTACACGTTATACAATAATAATACTATATGACGAAAAGAAACAAAGTATCAACATTATCACCAAAAATAACGACTCTAATAACTACCTTTCCGTTAGTCGGTTGTCTGGTTACGAAAAACTTATGCTTCAAGTGAGTTTCAAGAGGGCATTAAATAAATTCAGCTACAACTCCAAAAGTTCCCTGGTAATTATAGATGAAGCGTTAGATTGTATCGATCAGGAAAATTTTACTACGAAACTACCGGATGTTATGAATCTGATTACACAGGATTATTCTACGTGTTTGGCCATATCACAGAGAGATATCAGGCATATAAGCGATAATATCATTCAACTGTCACGGGATTCAAATGGTGTATCATATATTACATAGGGTTTCGTCTGGACATCGGGCGTAGCCTTTGTTCCAATTTGGATTGGTGTAATTTTTAGGTATCTCTTGACAAGTTCTGTAATTACTGATAGTTTAAACATTATTGTAGCGGGTCCCTCGTATAAGATATTATTATGTTCTTCCTTATCCACCATAATACCTGTAGGTAGATAAAAGATTTTCACTTTGTCTGATAAGGAAATATCAACGAAATTGGAATTAGTACCTACATTTAAATTTACCCTCGAATTTATTTTTTCCAACACGCTGTCCAATTCCAATTCCAGTATAAGTTCATTGTTGGCCATATAAACTTGATTTATATCTGTTATAAATATATCACCATCGCTATGATATATAATACTAGTAGAACTATCGTTGCCGAAATAGGGTCTGCTTTGTTTTAATTGTTCCAGTATGACCGGGGTCATTTTTACAGCCGTCTTACTGTGTTTAATTTTATCGGTACTTACCGGAAAAAACGCTGGCACTTGACATTTTTCCCTATGCATGCAACGCACACATACAAAATTTGACGGTTCTATTACCCATGCCTCTAATTTACATGTTCCACAACGAACTTTAATATCAACTTGCATTATTATTTATTGTATAAATCAATTTAAATAATATAAAACCCATTTTAAATGATTTATAGTTCCGCCACCATCACGGTGTTAATTTTTATAAAGGAACGTGTGTTATGCCCATCCTTATAAACACGCATCATCCAACCGGGCGGGATATTCATGTTATCTACATACTGATATTCATCGTCTATAACAACGGTAACAGAATTAGAAATAAAAGCTATTGAATCCATGTTCAGTATGTGCTGTTCTAGGTCCTCATCTTTGATAATAACAACGTTAATATCACTATCACTATCCAGTGATGTCACTGTAGCTCGAGCTGAACTATCATCAAGATTTACATCAATGTATCCGAATGGTTCAACCCAACTGGTATCTCCATATTGTACCCAATCCGAATCATCATCGTCGTCGCTATCGAAATCGAAATCTGGCACATATGCTTCATCATGATTTATTTGAGTGTGCACTATGGATGGTCTAATCTGTGCACGACAATGAGCACACCGACCGTTACCAATATCGGAAACCAGCCATTTTGTCATGCACGCTGCATGAACGATACATTTACATTTGAAACATCCTTCTTCTATACTGGCGAATGGAGTATTTGTATTTTCTAGATGACATATTACACATATTTGTTGCTCCATGTAATATATTAGGAAGAGCATTATTAATTTTGTAATGTCAAGCGATAAAGAACGTAAATGTTTATATTGGTGCATGAAATATGGAAAGAGGGATAATACCTGGTTGATCACAACCAGTCTTGATGATATGTTACATCACGACAACACTAAAATTTATGTTAGTGGTGGCGACAAGATTAAACGCGAAGAACTTACTCTGAGCCAAGAAACTCTTAAGTATGTCTATTGTTCAGCAATGGGTCAGGAAAGAGTTACGGCATTAGTGTGCGATCAGGACTTTTTTTATGTATTCGACAATAGACGAACAGTGGAACAGGAAGCTGGTGACAAAGAACCAGTGGAACATATTAATAGTCGTGTATGGAGGGATGTTAGCATTGTATCACTATTGGTAGCAATACCTTCAGCTGTGAGAAAATGTATGGGTGTCAAAACATGTGAAAAACAAAAGTTTAAAGGTAGTCATGTCAATGATTTGTCCGGTGTTGTACCGTTGGACTTTGCCAGAGCTGATAATAAACAACAAGTAGAATTATGGAAAGGTTTTCTATCAGCACGTTCCGCTAGCGAATCATTAGATTTAACCGGTCTGTATTATTTGGAGCCCAGGGTAATAGTTGAAGCTGGTGTTCGACCGGATTTTAGAACAGTGATATTGAACCAGAATCTTAACTTCGACAGTATCAATTGGTTATTTTATTTCCCTAAAGTAGATACGGTAACAATATGGAATGTGGATATAACCGACGACAAGGTTGACAAAATATCTAAGTTCGCTCCCAAACTAATAACACTGGAATTTCATAATTGTTCAAATATAACCGGTGCTGTTATGCCACATGTCCTGAAGTTACCCATGCTGGAAAATCTGATCATTGATAATGCCAGTGCAATATTTCATCCAGAAGGCAGTTTACATTTTACTAGTTTAACCGATGAGCAATGGGAACAGGTAGAAGAGAACAATTCTATTCGTCAGGTACTTATAAATTCAGCTAATCTGACTCGTGATTATATCAAGCCTTTTCTCAGCAAATTAAAAAGATTAGAGCATTTTGTTATGCATGACATAGTGATGCGTCAACTGGAAAAAAATACATCCAGCGGACACGGAGAAAGAAAGATAGTATTTCATTCTCAGGACAATCTCCAGAACGGATTTACACGTATGGAAGAAGTTAAAGTATATGACTTAGTTCGCGATAAATGTGGACCAATGTTTTCAAACAGTATGCTGCAGAAGATTAAGGAATTGGACCCAACCAAAGCTAACGTAATTGATGTGTTGAGACCCTAACATTATCTTTTAAAATTGAATCTATGCAAATTAATAGATGTCTGACACAGAACAGAGCAAAATTAAAGTAAGTGTATCCATGAAAGCTGCTAAGATTAAAGTTAAAACAGTTCCTAGAAATGTCCAAAAGGAGGATTCTAATTCTAATTCTAATTCTAGCACCAATTCTAAGGTTTCCGTTAAGACGCCGCTAAAAGTCCCAAAACCTAAAATTAAAACTAACACCGTGATTGATCTGCAACCTGAACTAAGGAAAAAAACTCAAACATGCTTGGTCAAATTGTTAGAAACACACGCAGATGCCCCCTTGATTCCAAAGCAAGTGATTCTGGACTTGGAACAAGCTTTTTACGAAAGCGTTATTTCATGGGCACATGAGAAGGGTATAACAGAAGCTTTTGACACCCGTCTGGAAAGTTCGTACAATTGCAGGTTAGATAGACTGATACAGCATTTGCACCCTCAAAGTAATGTTAACAATACCTATCTACGCCCACGTCTACTTAATGGTGAGTTATCACCAGAAGACATTGCAGCAATGCATAATGAATCTGACATGAACCCTTATCATTGGCGATGTGCACAACAAAAGGCTGTAGAGGCTCGCCAAATTTCCCATGGTAGACAAGCAGCCTTGAGCGACCTAATTCCATGTGGAAAGTGCGGAGGACCCACTGCTATGGATGAACAACAAACAAGGGGAGGTGATGAGGCTATGACAGTCTTCGTATTTTGCCCCAAGTGCAAGATTAGTTTCGTGGTATAAATTGATTCATACTTTTTATTTATTATGATGCAATATCAGGTTAAGATCAACAACGTATACTATCGGGAAAAACTTCCCGATTACGGTTATGAATTGACAAAGAATGACACATTTACCCTCAATGGCTCAGCTGAGCTGATGGAGCTGGCCATATGTATCAACGAAATTAGCAGTTCAGCATTCCCCTTCGACGAACTCGTCGAAGAGTATGTAAATGGTATTATCTTGATTACCCTGGCTTAGAATTAAAAGGATGTAATTATGTGTACATCCCCATTGGAGGTTTGTCCTTGTCATTTTCTCGTATTTTGTAATGTTGGTACATTTTGAGTCCTTTTGTGACATCGACACCATTAATTACTTTGTCTGTCCGGTGTCGGCCAAACATACGCTTGTTATGTATGGCTTTGCAACAATTTAAGAGATTCTCTGTATCACCTCCGTAATTGGGAAACAGTTTCATATGTTTCTTGAAGAATAAGGGACTGATGGCGGCTTCGGTTTCCACTTCTACATCTATTTCTGTGATGGGGGGACCTGCAAACATGCCAATCGTAGACGGATATTTAGTGCTTAATTCGGCATAAGCGTTACATGACGACGGGTCATTGTCCAGGGATTTGGTTACTAGTTCCCTTATATCATCAGAAAGAAAATCACACTTGTTTATAAGTTTCCTGAGTCTAATTGTACGTTTTTCTTTGAGTGATAGAATCTTCTCTTGAACAATTATGTCTGTGTTACCTACAATGTATCCAGCTTTTTTAGCCTGGATACAGAAGATCTGATAAAGGGCTTCATCGTCGTAATCTTCGAGACGGTGACGGAAGTTTTTGGGGAAGCGACGATCCAGACCATCGTTTTGTTCGAAAAAGTTGCTGATCACATCTTTTTCGTATCCAGCAATAATTATGACAAGTTCACCTACATGTTCAGTTATGAAACCCACAATGATATCGATACATTCCTTGGCAAATATGTCCCGATTCCCATCAGCCGCATGACCGAACTGATAAACTTCATCCAGAAATAGTACACCACCCAGGGCAGACTTTAAGAGTTTGTTGGTTTTTTGTGAAGTTTCTCCAAGGTATTCACCCACCATGTTGACACGGTTACCACATACAAATTTATCGTTGTTGGTAAATCCCGCTTGAAGATACACGCGGGCTAGAATTCTAGCCAATGTGGTTTTACCACATCCTGGTTTGCCGTAAATTGTAGTGTTCATATTTCCTCGTTCTTCAGCATCGTTCTTATCGATGCTGCAAATTGACATTACTTGTGTGGCTAGGGTTTCCTTGACCTTATCCATACCTGCCATTTCGTTGACCTCATGCAGAATACTTTCGCAGTCGCACAATCTTCTGAATTTAGGTAGTTTGTCATTTAAACTATTCTCCTTAAGGAAATCGATATATGTTAACAGATCAGTGATGTTAACGATATCCTCTGGTTCAATCGGAGGAATGGGCATATCGAATGGTTTATCACCAATGAGATGAACCATCAGTTCATCGTAGGTTTCAAATAGTTTCAATGTCATTATTTTGATAATGCTGACAATTTTAGTTTTAAATGATTCATAACATATTTTTGCTGCTACCTATCCATCCTCTGTAATTGCAATATCCTAAAAAGACTAATACAAATATGTCTACTGCCAGTACTATTAATGATAACGCCACCACTGCCATATAAAAGATTCATTATTAAAATTGTATATGTGTTTGATTGAATTAGTTATGTACCTCATGGATCTTGATTGGTGCCCGTGTTTCAAAATCAAAGTAAATAACTATGACTATGCTGAAGATACGGACATGTGTATAATTAAGATTAAACAAGACTAGATCAAGGCGGCTAATTGTTCATCAGAAATTTCAATATCAGTACTGTTCTCGGCTTCTATTTCGGCAACGAGGTCAAGGTACCATTGACGTGGTGGATCATCCATAGTTGCTGCAATTCCTTGCCGAGGTTCGATGTTTTTACAAACTTCGGCTGAATCAAACTCAGGCACCAAGGGAACACGGGTACATGTAACATAGACACCATGCGTTAGATCATCCAGCCATACTTTCGTTTCGTCTTGTACTTCACTTACGTAACATGCGATTTCTCTTTTAAGTTCTGGTTCGTAGCTATCGTAACGCGACCCGTATTCCTCCCAATCCTCGCAAAAATCGGTGCAATCGCGCATACGGTGCAGTACATATTTGAACAGATCCTTTTCAAATATGCATGGGTCACCGTTCATCATAACCAAGGTGTTGTCATAGGTGTATAGTGAATATACTTGAGGCACTCCATCCTTTTCTGCCTGCTCTTCACGTTCAAATTCAGCATCTTCGCGCTCAAGTTCCGCAAGACTCTCCAAGATATGGGGCCGTTGTGTCTGACCTGTTGCATCGTAGATAGCCTTAATTTGGTCTGCTGCAGCATATTTAATAGTTACTTCCTGTCCATCATCTGTTTCTACTACCAGCATATGTTTGCATGGGCGCGACGACATACAAAAAGTCCCGATACCGATGACACTGTCAATGTCATTGACATAATTAGAATCGGAACTTGAATTCAAACTTAAAAAGTCAATGGTAACCTTTTTGAGTTTGTTTAGATCTTTAGATGTCCATGTGATTTGAGCTTTGTCGAGGCAGTCTTTTATGCTCTGTAGTGTGACCGTGTTGGGTAAATATTCGCGTGAAACACATCCAGCATACTTGCCGTCGTTAGTGATGAATTTAAGTTCATAACATTGTTTGTCTGTCCGTTCATATTTATGCCTAACTACTACTTCGCAAGAATACCAAGTATTTACTTGGTATGATGTTCTCATATTTAAAAACCAATCAGGGTTTTTTTTACTCTGTTCAGCTGCTTTTCGTTCGTCTAATTTCAGTTGATACTCTGCAAGTATGGCTTCCATTATCAATTTGACTTGGATCAATTTCAAAATTAAAGTTAATGTCACTAGAACCAACATTAAATGGGCGACGATTAATGTCATGTTCTAATTCTAACGATGTCTGGCTCCACGGACCTACTATTGTAAATTTAAATTTCGGCACTGGGGGAGAGTACCTGAATTCGCGACTGGGATTTCTTAATTCGTAACGAGACTTTACAGTAACAAAGCTTGAATCCATATACTAGTCTTGTATATATGTTTGTAATCATTGTGAACGGGAACTAGAACTGGAGCTTTTACGGTAGTTTAATAATATGCACATTAATGTCTTCGTTGATTGCCTTGAGTTCCTCTTCAAACATACTAATGACCTTGTGGTAGTTTTTCCAGTCGCCTCCGGCCAAACCGCATCCAATAAGGTAAGGGAAGTAAAAGTTGTTGGCCACCAATTCACCCTTTTTGACCTTCTCAGAGACCGTAGATAATCCGTGTAAGAACCATGCAATACGCAGGTCAGCGTCGTCATCTTTTTTAGGCTTGCCGGGACCCAATTGACCCATCACATGGATAATATGTTCAGTGATAAATGCATCACCGACTACCCGTTCCACTTTAGCGCTCTTTTTGTAAATGTTTTCTTTAGGGTATGCCTTAAATAGGACCTTAGCCAGACCCATAGCTGTCACGGATTTTGTGTTAGCTTGGTGTACAATGTAGTCGCCATCTTTCAGGTCAATCTCTGTCAAGTCTCCTGGTGTAATTGCAGTGAGTTTTATTTTCTCTTCCTCTTCCTCTTCCTCTTCTTCTCCTTCTTCATCC